>VOFH01002327.1_pt1 | contig 22854 bp, 33 predicted proteins | sample 5384091 | NCBI WGS metagenome assembly VOFH01 (sample SAMN12384727, study PRJNA508395) | human gut metagenome | isolation source: healthy gut G | host: Homo sapiens
AAATCAACCTGAAGGAGTTGATTACTCCGCTCATGGAGCAGCACCAGCTAAAAAGCGGACAAGCCTGTACATATCGAATTGGATATTCAACCGGAAAACGCTTGTCATTGAAGCCGACCGTACGCATTTCAGCAACATCATCAGTAACCTGATAGATAATGCAGTGAAATACTCGAAAGAGGAAGCCGAATTGTCTATTTCCTGCCGACAGACTGGGGGACAGTAACCGTCATGTTACCGACCGGGGAATCGGGATTCACTTGATAAACAAAAAGCACATATTTGATAAATTCTACCGGGTCCTGGACTGGGTAAATCTTCATAATATAAAAGGTTGCGGACTAGGACTGTTCTATGTAAAGAGCATGGTCGAAAAACATGGAGGGACTATCACCGCAGTGAACCGCAAAGGGAAGCACTTTACCATTACTTTATAAACCCATAAAAATCATGAGTAAAAACAAAATTACCGTATTACTGGTAGAAGACGAACAGACGCTCGCCATGATTATCAAGGATACACTTGAAGAAAAATGATTTTATCATTCATGGCGGCGAATGACGGCGAGGAAGGACTAAGCCTTTTCTTCGAACTTCATCCGGATGTAGTTAGTAGCCGATGCTGATAGATGCCGAAATGATGGCTTTTGAAATGGTACGCCGCATCCGCCAGACGGATAAACAGATTCCTGTCTTATTCCTGACTGCCCGTTCGGCCATCAATGATGTGGTGGAGGGGTTTGAACTCGGAGCGAATGATTACCTGAAAAACCTTTCGCATACAAGAGCTGATTATCCGAATCAAAGCACTGATGGGAAAGGGCTTTTCTCTTCACAGAGAACAAGGTTGCCAATCATTTTGAGATAGGAAGTTATCTGTTTGATCCTGTTGCACAAACTTTATTACTCGCAGGAACGAGACAGGAACTCTCTCATCGTGAATCGGAAAATCTTGAAACGGCTTTTGCGAGAACCGGAATCAGGTAGTCAACACGCAGGATCTAAGAAAACATAACGGAAGCAAATAGTCAGGTTGAAAATCTCTATCTTTGTGGTAAATCAACCTTTACGAAGATGAAAAAACTGATTCTATTTCTTTCGCTGATATTATCGGTCGGTTTTGCATCCGCACAGTCGGAAATTCCTTCCGATAGTATTCGTCATGCTCCATCCACCAATATTAAAGAGTTTGAGTGGCTTTCTGCTGGATATGGGGCTAATGAATGTAGCAACTCCCGAACTTCCCAAGTTTAATTTAGAGATGCCTAATATGACGAAAGATTATAATCAGCTCTTTCGTTTAAATACAGATGTTACTTATTCGCAAGGATTCACTGATTTTTTTCTTCGTCTTCTTTCTCCGGCTTTTCTGGCTTTGGCTACGGATATGGATTGGGGACTGTCTTCTTCTCCACAGTTTATGCAGATGGGGGTCTTTCAAACTGAAAAAAACGGAATGAGAATCAATACCTACGGAGATTATGATAAGGATGGCTGGCGAGTGCCTAACCGCAGCGCTATGCCTTGGGAAAAAATAATTTCCGGGAGCATTCGAACTGAAATCAGCAAATGGTAATTTCGGAATACGAATCGAAGTGCAACAAGGACGAAACGCCTTATTAAATAAGGTACTTCAATATAAAACCCCGGAAGTCTGAAATAAAACCAAGTAGTCCTATATAGATTAGATCAGACAGTCCGGAATTAAATCAAGTAAGTTCGGCACAGAATTAGGAAAGCTCGAAGGCCTTATCTGCCGCACTTATTGCGTTGGCAATACGATCACACCATGAATCAAATTCCGGATCGGGTATTTGTGATTCCGGATGGAAAGCATATAGTGTACGGCTTGTCGTAATCCGTCTGCCATGGAAGTATTGCATATAAAATCAGGAACCAACCGCTTTATCTTCGAGTTATCAAAGACTACCGTAGCTGCTTTATCTCCTAACAGTTCACCTCTTGAAATCATAATGATCGCTATGCTTGGCAAGGAAATCGGAGGCTACGTGTAATGCATTCAGAGGTTTACCCAACGCGTCGGCAATGGTTTGATAAATCTGATTCCAGGTCATGCTTTCATCGGTAGTGATATGAAAAGCGTTCCCTAATGGCATGAGGTTCGCCATCAGTCCTACATAACCTTTGGCAAAATCTTTAGAGTGAGTCAATGTCCACAAAGAAGAAACCGTCGCCGGGGATAATAACAGGTTTACCTTCAAGGATTCGTTTTAGATCTGCCAGTTTCCCTTATCTCCATGTACAGATACGGGAGGTTTTGTTCCGTTGTAGGTATGGCTGGGACGGACGATTGTAACGGGGAAACCGTTTGTGCGATAGGCTGCCATCAGCACTTCTTCCGCTTCTATCTTGTTACGGGAATACTGCCAATAGGGATTGACCAAAGGGGTGCTTTCGGTTATGCGGTAATCGGCCAATGGCTTTTGGTAGGCAGAGGCACTGCTGATAAAGATATATTGCCGCGTTTTATTCTGAACAGGCGGATATCACGCTTCACGTCTTCTGCCGTATAGCCGATGAACTGTGCAACCACATCGTAATGTTCGGACACGATGGCTTTTGCCACAGCTTCTTCATCATTAATATCCGCAATGATACTGTGAATTCCTCCGGCATCTTTTTTCGAACCACGATTTAGGAGAGTAATCTCCCACCCTTTTGTTGCGCCAATGCCACTACATCTGTACTGATCGTACCTGTACCTCCAATAAATAATGCTTTCATAAAACCTGTTTTTATATTCTCCGGAACAAATATATCAATTCCATCATTTACTTCCAGCAATCATTGCCATTTATTTTTCTGCCCGAAAGTTTATGTAGTATACAGATTACTGATTCTTATACCCATATTACTGATTTGCTGAATGAAATTAAAAAGATACCTTCAAATGTTTTATCTTTGTATCAGATTAATAACAGAAGCATATGGATGAAATAACAAAAATTGAAACCGTCGATCAGTATGACCAATTGTTTGACTGGAAACATTGCACCCTTTGGTGAATGTAATCGACTTCTCAAAAGCCACCAGGTCAGTTGAATATATCCGTATGAATATCGGATTCTACTGCTTGTTCCTGAAGGATGCAAAATGTGGCGACCTCACTTATGGACGTAAGAATTACGATTATCAGGAAGGAACGGTTGTTTGTATGGCACCGGGACAAGTGAGCGGAATAGACAACCGCAACAGGCCTGCTCCCCGCACCAAGTCAATCGGCGTTTTGTTTCATCCCGATTTAATCCGCGGAACTTCATTAGGACAGCATATCAAAAACTATACTTTTTTCTCTTACGAGGTAAATGAAGCATTGCATCTTTCAGACCAGGAAAGAGAAATCGTAACTGATTGCATACATAAAATCAGGATCGAGCTGGAACATCCTATTGACAAACACAGCAAGCAACTCATCATGCGAAACATCGAACTGCTGCTGGATTACTGTATGCGTTTCTACGAACGGCAGTTTATTACACGTAATCAGGCGAACAAAGATATTATCGTAAAATTCGAGCAATTGCTGGACGAATACTTCCAGAATCAGGTGGCAATAACCGAAGGACTGCCATCCGTGAAATATTTTGCAGACAAGGCATGTCTCTCCTAATTATTTCGGAGACTTGATAAAGAAGGAAACAGGAAAAACTGCACAGGAATATATCCAGTGCCGGATTATCGAACTGGCAAAAAAAGAAAGAATACCGGAAGGTGCTCAAACTGTCAGCCAAGTGGCTTATGAACTGGATTTCAATATCCACAGCACTTCAGCCGATTGTTTAAAAAGCATGTCGGTTGCACCCCGAACGAATATAAACAAAGAAACTAAGCATTTTTTAGCTACAGGAGTCTCAACATCATGGGAGATAAAGTACTCAAAATAGGAACCGTGCATCAATGCAATTGTTGTCTGGGAAGCAAGACACTACATCCACTGGTGAGTGTCATTGACCTCTCAAAGGCTGATTTGTCGCCTCATACGGACATCAAGTTCGACTTTATACGATTCTATTGAGTGAGTGTAAATGTGAGGCCTATGTGTATGGTCACCAGTATTATGATTTCTCGGACGGTACTTTGATCTGCCTGGCTCCCGGAGAGTCTATCAGTATGAAAGAAAAGAATAAAAAGATTTCCTCTAAAGGATGGATATTGGCTTTTCATCCCGATCTGATTTGTGGCACTCCGCTCGGACTTAATATAGATAACTATACTTTCTTCTCTTATCAGCCTGAAGAGGCACTGCATATATCATTGCGCGAGAAACAGATCATTCTGGAGTTTATGGACAAGATCAAGCAGGAACTCGAACGTTGCATTGATCGCCACAGCAAAAAAAATAGTTTCCAAATATATAGAGCTATTGCTGGATTACTGTGTCCGTTTCTACGAACGCCAATGCATTACACGTAACGAAGTGAATAAAAAGATTATCAAGCAATTTGATAAAATCATAAATAACCATTTCGAAACGAAGCCGGCACCAGCTGTCGATGTGCTTTCAAATGAGTATTGCGCTAACGTGCTTCATTTATCTCCTGAATATTTCAACGACTTGCTGAAGCACGAAACGGGGAAATCTTTTAAAGAATACATCGAGTTCAAACGTTTCGAGATTGCCAAAGACTGGTTGCTGAATACTGATAAAACAGTTAATCAGATAACACAAGAACTGGGTTTCCAGAATCCGCAGTATTTCAGCCGGCTATTCAAGAAAGTTACCGGTTGCTCTCCGAATGACTTCAGAGTACCTAACTAGAAATGAAATCTAAAAGGATTGGAGGACGACAAAGCGACAAAAAAGTCTTAATAAAATTTGAATTGAAATATCCAATTCTTAATCTATGTTATGAAACATACTTTTTTGCTTGGATTATTTGCTAATTTCCCAAGAGTCCGTATCTTTGCAATGTGTTTTCATAGTATTAGATTTAAGGTTAACAAAGGTTGGAGCAAGGCGTTGCTCTCTTTTTTTATGTCCATACGTCAACTCTCCTCTTTAACTTCCTAAGTTACCATTTCCCGAACAGCTGTTCTTTCTTATGAATGACGGTATTGGAATTACGCTATTTTTCAGTAACTTTGCAAAGAGAGATGTATCAATTATGTCCCGGTAAAGCAAATCAAAAAGTTCTCTTTTTACGTTATATATAAAAAGAAAATTTAATCCTTAGTAGAATAATGGAAACAATGCAACAATATTATCGTCTGATGAAATCAATCCTCTTCGTATTATTTCTTTCTTTCGGCATGATTTCGTGTGAGAAAGAAGATCCGGTTTCTACATCTCCCAACACAAGGCAGACGGATAACACTGATCCGACAGATCCTGATCCTACCGACCCGGTGGTTCGTTCGGATAACGAACAAACTGTATTTATGTATCTGCCCTGGTCGACTGACCTGACTTCCTTTTTCTATCAAAATATTGCTGATCTGAAAAGTATTATCGGACAGAACATATTGAAAAACGAACGGGTTCTCGTATTTATGTGCACAACGGCTACAAAAGCCACTCTCTATGAGCTTTCTTACGAAAAAAGGCGCAGCTGTGCAGAAGGCTTTAAAAGCTATAATTATCCGACTCCCAGCTATACAACGGCCGAGGGTATCACTTCTATCCTGAATGATGTACAGACCTACTCTCCCGCCAAACGATATGCAATGATTATCGGATGCCACGGGATGGGATGGATCCCCGTATCAAGAACGCAATCACGCAGTAGCCTGCAAACAGTCAAAAAACATTGGGAATATGGGAATACACCTATGACACGTCTCTTTCGGAGGCAGAGAATCCAAGTATCAGACGGATATTACTACACTTGCCGAAGGAATATCGAGCGCAGGATTGAAGATGGAGTATATCCTTTTCGACGACTGCTATATGTCGACAGTAGAGGTTGCTTATGACCTTAAAAACGTAACAAGTCACCTGATAGCATCCACTAGTGAAATTATGGCTTATGGCATGCCATACGACAAGATTGGCCAGTACTTAATCGGAAACATAGATTATGAAAAAGATTTGTGATGGTTTCTATTCTTTTTATTCAAATTATGTCACTCCCTGCGGAACAATCAGTGTCACAGATTGCTCGGAAATAGATAATCTGGCGGCCATTATGAAAGAAATAAATCAACGTTATACGTTTAACGAAGAATTAATTTCTTCTTTGCAGAGTTTAGACGGATATAAACCTTCCATATTCTTTGATTGTGGTGATTATGTTGCAAAGCTATGCTCCGATCCTGATTTATTGGAGCAATTCAACGAACAACTGAAACGCACAGTTCCATATAAAAGGAATACGGAGTATTATTTTACAGCAATATCCTCCTATTATGGAGAACGAAAAAAAATCAATACTTTCTCCGGTATCACTATTTCTGATCCAAGCACTAGTGCAGCTGCTTTGAAAAAAAGAACGAAACAGCGTGGTATGTTGCCACTCATTAAGGCTACTAAAAGAAATAGTACGATAATGGAGGCTTTACTCTTGTCTGTGATCAGTCAAATCTCTTAATAAAAATAGATTCGAGAATACAAATTCTTAATCAATGTTATAAAACATACTTTTTTCTTGGATTATTTGCTAGTTTCGCAATAGTCCGTATCTTTGCAATGTGTTTTTCATAGTATTAGATTTAAGGTTAACAAAGGTTGGAGCAAGGCGTTGCTCCTTTTTTTATACCTATACTCCAAATTGCCTTTGCTTTCCTCTTCTTGGTACATCTGTCAATCACCCTTTAATAACTGCCATTGGAGCAAGTTCCACCAACGGCTTCACCAAATCCCGCTCATTCGCTATCACTTGCGCAATATCTTTATAAGCTCCCGGCGCTTCATCCAGTTCATCCTGCGAACGGAGTCCGTGAATGATTCCTTGCTGGTTCATTCGCTCTTTCTCTTCATCCAGTGACAAACGGCGACAGGCATCCTTTCGTCCCATCAATCGGCCGGCACCATGCGAACAGCTTTTGAAGCTCTCCGGATTACCCAGTCCTTCAACGATATAGGATTTAGTACCCATAGATCCGGGGATAATACCAATCTCACCTTCATAGGCACGCGTAGCTCCTTTTCGGTGCACAATCACATCCTGATCGAAATGGTTCTCCCAGGCTGCATAGTTGTGGGCAATATTAATCATAGGCTCAAAGTCCGTTTCAGGTTTCACAGCCTGGATGGCTTCACAAATACGGGTCATCATCAACTGACGGTTAGCAAAGGCAAAGGCCACACAGTAGTTCATTTCACGGAAATAATCCTTTGCCATCTGCGTCTCCATTGGCAGGTAAGCCAGTCCCGATACCATTTCAGAATACCATTTCTCATTCCAATATTGCGCAATCTTATTATAGTGATTGGCAACCTTCAAACCAATGTTACGGCTTCCGGAGTGAATCATCACCCACACATCAGACGTTTCGGTATCTTTCTGAATCTCAATAAAGTGGTTTCCTCCTCCCAAGGTTCCTATCTGCTTCAAACAAGCCTCGTACTGATTCTTCAATATAGGCATCTCCTCAAGGTCGAATCCTTGTGGAAGTAACTCCTGATCTTGCTTTTTAGTATGATGATCGAATCCCAAAGGGAATGGCCGCACGAATCTTCGACATGATGGAAGTCAAATCCGTATAACTAAAATCATCCGCTTTTCGATTGGTCTTAATCGCACACATTCCACAACCGATATCCACTCCCACAGCATTGGGAACAATCACACCCTTCGTAGCCAACACACCGCCAATTGGCATTCCTTTTCCCGCATGGGCATCAGGCATGATGGCGATATGTTTAAACGCAAAAGGAAGTGAAGTTAAATCCATAATCTGCGACATACAAGAGTCTTCTACTTCATTCAACCAAAGCTTAGCGGGCAAACGTGTTCCCATAATTACTTTTTCCATACTTCTTTTCTTTTATCCATTCATATAAATCTCGTTATCGGGAGCAAAGTAAGATGGGAAGTACGAAATCTATTTGCGCAATGGATATTATTTTCTATTTTTGTAGAAATATGTGCAAAAAGTCGTGTCTCCGCAATGATTGTATCATCAAAAGTCCGGATATGGCGCCTTGATATCTATAACACTATATATAAATAGAACCTAATGAAGAAGATATTGATTATCGGCGCCAATGGATTCACCGGACGCCAAATATTGAATGATTTGTCTGTTCATGCACAATATAAGGTAACGGGGTGCTCTCTGCATCCGGATATTTCTCCGAATGATGTAGGGAAATATCGTTTCATTGAAACAGATATACGGAATGAAGCGGACATTAAGTGTCTTTTTGAGGAGGTTCAGCCTGATGTGGTCATTAATTGTTCCGCCCTGTCCGTGCCGGATTATTGCGAGACGCATCATGAAGAGGCTTATCTTACCAATGTGACCGCAGTGAGCCAACTGGCTGTTTTTTTGCGAAGAATATAAAAGCCGGTTCATTCATCTATCGACGGACTTTGTTTTCGATGGAAAGATGTTTGTTTTCGATGAAAAGATAAATGAAGATGCCGGACCGTTGTACACAGAAGAAGACATCCCCGCTCCCGTCAACTATTACGGATATACCAAGTGGAAAGGAGAAGAGAAAGTGGCAGAAACTTGCAGCAGTTATGCTATTGTCCGTGTAGCAATCGTTTATGGCAGAGCGCTGCCGGGACAACACGGTAATATCGTCCAGTTGGTAATGAACCGTTTGAAAGCCGGACAAGAAATCCGTGTCGTATCCGATCAATGGCGGACACCGACTTATGTTGGAGACGTATCGGATGGTGTACAGCGTTTGATAGCACATCCAACGAACGGTATCTTTCACATTTGTGGCGTTGAGTGCATGAGCATTGCGGAGATTGCTTATCAGGTAGCAGATTATATGGGACTGGATCACTCTCTTATCCATCCTGTCACGACAGAGGAAATGAATGAAACCACTCCCCGTCCCCGTTTTAGTGGAATGAGTATCGATAAAGCACGAACAATGCTTGGATACGAGCCACAGAAGCTTAAAGAAGCTCTTGCGAACTGGGAACATTTATAAGGAAGAGGACAGATTATCAATTATTCAAGGATTATCCATCATTTTACGTAAGCAGAAAACTACAAGAGGAATTCTGTGGTTTCTATTTATATAATAAGAGAGTCCCCAAATGATGAACAGTGGCTATTTACACAAAATACGGGATAGTGCCCAAATTGAAGACAGTGGTAGAATTGGAAACAATACTACTTTTTACAACAATCTATTTCATTCCGAATAATTCTTTCGCTTCATTTATTGCATATTTATTTTGAAAATATGCAATAAGTTATTATCTTTGCACCAAAATCAAAAAAGACCAATGATGAATCAAACATTACAACTACATAACGCTAATCTTTTTCTTGCAGGAATACCGACTTTCTGTAAGTCTTGCTGCGTGCATGTACATTGGTTCAGTGGATTCATCTAAATTACCCTATTATTTCTTAACAGGAACTATCTGCTGACTTGTTTCACTATTCACAGCAGTATTCCTTTCCGATTTTCAAGCAGATGTATCATCTTCTTTGAAAATTCTCTTGTGCGTTGTCAATAATCAGTTTAACCTAACCAAAAATATATACATTATGTTCTCTATTATATCTACTATGTTTTTAGGAATCGGCATCGGTTATGTATTGCGTAACTGGAGTATCTTGCAAAAGACAGAAAAGACAATTTCTCTTACAATATTCTTGTTGCTCTTCATTCTCGGTGTGTCTATCGGTTCTAATAGCCTGATTGTAAACAATCTCGGTAAATTCGGATGGCAGGCAATTGTTCTTGCCGTGTCCGGTGTATTGGGAAGCCTGATCGCTGCCCGTTTGGTACTGCAATTGTTTTTTTAGAAAAGGAGGCGAATAATAAAAAAAGGAGTCTGATTTCTTTTAAGAGGAAAAAAAGACGCGTTTATTCAAGAAGGAGGTGAACAATGAAAGGAAGTTTGATCGTTATATTATTCTTTTGTGTAGGTTGTGTCATGGGAGCTTTCAACAAGTTCCAGTTTGATACGCACACAGTTTCAATGTATATACTTTATGCGTTAATGCTGCAAGTGGGAATCAGTATCGGTTCTAATAAGAACCTGAAAGCGATTGTTTCACATTTGCATCCTAAAATGCTGTTGATTCCGTTGGGAACGATTATCGGTACGTTGCTGTTTTCTGCTTTAGCAAGCCTGCTATTGCGCCAGTGGGCGTGTTCGACTGTATGGCAGTGGGAAGCGGATTCGCATACTATTCGCTCTCTTCTATCCTTATCACCCAGTTCAAAGAGCCTTCTATCGGGCTGCAACTGGCTACGGAATTAGGAACTATCGCACTGTTGACTAATATTTTCCGTGAGATGATGGCACTTCTCGGTACTCCAATCATCAAGAAGTATTTCGGCAAACTGGCACCCATATCGGCGGCAGGGGTCAATTCGATGGATGTACTTCTACCCTCCATCAGCAGATATTCGGGAAAAGAAATGATTCCCATCGCTATCTTACACGGTATTCTGATTGATATCAGTGTTCCTGTATTCGTTTCATTTTCTGTAATCTCTGATATTGCTTGCGATGGTTTGACAAGAGCAAGAATGAGCATTGTGAACGAAAGACAGAGATATTTTTATGTTTGGGGCTAGGTCCAGAGATAATTAGTTAATGCCCGGAAACAGCCAATACAAACTTTATATCAGCATAGGAGACATCGTCTCCTAATGCTGCCTTAATGGCAAATATTCCCATGTATTCATGTTCTTCCAGATGCTTACGAATCTTCGCCAGATTTTCAGCTTTCACTACTTTCTCCACTTTAATCTTTCCTAAACGGACATAATATTCCAAATGACCGGCAATGGTTCCCGATACCAATTCGCGAGCTTTGGCTATTTCATCTATGCTCATTCCCTGGCAGAACATTTCATAGCTGACTAATTTTGTATCTTTTTTCTTCTCCTTCTCCGCTTCTTTTTCTGTTTCTCTGCTTCCTTCTTCTGTTTTTTCTTCCTCTTTCCGTTGCTTCTGTTCTTCTTTCCGTTGCTTCAGCTCTTCCCGTCGGCTTGCGGCTTCCCTATTATCAGAGATGAGCATATCCATTATTTCCGGTCTTTCCAATTGATTTTCCGCCATATACTTACGGACAATGCCTAATATTTCAAGTCCATACCTTTCCACCCCTTTTGCTCCGAAATAGGTATCGCTTCCAGAGCTCTTGGATTATCCGGTAGCAGATTCACAATTCCCATCAACGCTTTCTGCTGCATAATAACATACGCAGGAAGATTCACCTCACGTGTTTTGGCTGTCCTCCATTCAGACAGGGCGCGATAAAGCTCCGGATGCAAAATATCCGTAGGCACTTCCACTTTCACCTTTTCAGCACCGCTACGTGTACGCTCTTTCCGTTCCTCCCGCTCTTTCTTTTCTTTCAACGCTTTCGAAGAACCGGAAGAAGAAGAATCATCCTCAAGACTCAACATTACTTTAGCCTTCAACTTCAAATAATCCGTAATAGCGAATCTCTCTCTTGCAGACACAGCCTCCAACAAAGACTCTTTAATTCACAACGCATCATCCAACGCCTGCATACGTTCCGCCAACAGCTTTCTCAACTCTTTATTATCAAGAGGCATATTAGTCTTATTATACAAAGCCCGAACCGGCGCCAACTCTTTATGAAAATATCTGGCCCCGGAACGAATCCGCTCCTGTAACTCCTGATTCGTCGCATAGTCTTCACTCTCATGTATCAACCGGGTATACTGGTTACGAAAACGCTGGGACACTTCCACTATTTTCTCTTTGATGCGAGGTTCCAATGCCTTATATTCTGCCAACTGCTTCGGAAAGAGCTTATACAAATCTTCATCTATCAAACGAAGCAATCGTTTATAAGCCTGATCGATCGAATAGAAATTAAACAAATCACTCAACAAATCAAAGAAATACGCCTTTTGCATATCGTTCAACTGCTGACTGCCCGGCTTATTCTGCTCTACCGCTTTGGTGAAATTATCCACCGTAGCATCACTAATAATGGCTTCCCTCCGCAAAGGAGACTCCAACACCATCCCTTCCAAAGTCTTGCAACGGCTCAACGCTACATAAGTCTGTCCGTGCGCAAAAGAGTTACGCGCATCAATAATGGCACGCTCAAACGTCAACCCCTGACTTTTATGTATCGTAATAGCCCATGCCAGACGGATAGGATATTGACGGAACGTTCCTTCTATCACTTCCGTGATTTCCTTTGTTTCCTCATTCAGCACGTACTCATAATTTCCCCACTCTTCCGGCAACAACTGAAATTCTGATTTATTCCCTCCCCCGCACGATAATGCCTGCATCATTAACAGTGACCACCTCACCAATCATACCGTTATAATATCGTTTCTCGGACGATGGATCATTCTTCAGGAACATAATTTGTGCCCCTTCCTTTATTGTCAGGAGTTCATCCGCAGGGTACGAATATTCGGGGAAGTCTCCTTCTATCTCGGCACGAAAATGATACGCCTTGCCGGATAAAGATGCCAGTTCACGGTCATTTACTTTCTGTGCCTGATAATTATGTGTCGTCAGCCGAATATATCCTTCTTCTTTTTGTGGCTGGAAACCAGGCTGATAACGACGGTTCAGTTCATTCAACACTTCATCATCAGCCTTATTTTCCCGGATTTTATTTAATAAAGACAGGAAGAATGTGTCACTCTGCCGGTAGACTTTTTTAAGCTCAATGGTCATATATACCGTTTCTTTCAACGCATGGCTCGCAAAGAAATAAGGGGTTTCGTAATGCTTCCTCAACAGTTCCCACTCATTATCTTTCACGACGGGAGCCAATTGCTGCAAATCTCCAATCATCAACAGCTGCACCCCGCCAAATGGTTTCTCTCTATCGCGATACCGCCGCAAAGTTGCATCCACCGCATCCAACAAATCGGCACGCACCATACTGATCTCATCAATAACGAGCAAATCCATACTACGAATTATGTTCCGCTTTTCTTTACTGTAACGGTAATGCGTTTGGGAAGAATTAAAGGTAGTTTCCGGCACGAAAGGGGCAAAAGACAACTGAAAGAAAGAATGAATCGTTACTCCTCCCGCATTGATAGCTGCAATCCCTGTCGGAGCCAATACGACCATGCGTTTGGGCGTATGTTCTTTCAATCGTCTAAGAAATGTCGTTTTTCCGGTTCCGGCTTTTCCGGTAAGAAATAAATGTGTGCCTGTATTTTCTATGAACTGCCAAGCTAGCTGCAGTTCCGGGTTATTTTCCATGAAAGTTATATTGTTTTGTGCAAAGGTACAGAAAACTATATAGAGATTGAAATAAAAGTAGCAAACTTTTTCTGGTAGAGATGAGAAGCAATCGGATAAAGAAAGTCCCGGTCGTTTTCATTAAATAACGACCGGGACGAGAGAACAATAAAAAACACCAAATGTTGTGTTATATGCTTTGAGAGTTAATTTACATGATTGTTATACCAATCCGTATATTTTTCTCCTTTAGAATCTGCCCAAGCTTTAAAGTTAGGATATTCGGTATCAATACTCTTTTTTTCAGTTACTGAAATAAAGTTCAAGATAGGAATATCAATAGCAAACGGATAAGCTCCTTCTTTATCTATGTAATAAGCATCCTTTTGAGTACCTGCTAAAGACAAGTCCGCAAGAGATGTTGCCTCATGCTTAGGCAGATGCACTTCTGTACGACCTTTTTGCCCTTCGGCATACTTCACTATGATATAAGGATTATATGACTTTAAATCTTTCTTATTGAAAGAACCGCCTGTAAATTCACGGGTTATAGTATATACCTTTTGAATAGCTTGCTTCACATTCGGACAAACAATAATAGAAGATGTTGCAGATTCCGTATGTATCCCTTCCGTAGTAGCGGAAAAAGTCATTTTACCGAATTGTCCCTTATCTACCTGATAAGCAAAAGCATTCGCAAACACTGCACCATCATGTACAGGAGTAAATGTATCTACAATTTTAGTTACCTGGTTCTTTTTATCAAAAGATACGGCACGATTATATTCTACGATTACGTCATTCATATCATAATCTCCACCGCCAGGCCATATATCTTCAAAAGCTAATGTACCGGTCTTCGTTTCAGTTACATCCGGTTTTTCTGGTTCATTTCCATCATCCGGAGTTATAACAGGTCTGTCATTGGGTTCCTCAATAGTTTTTGATGCATTTACATAGAATAAAAGATCACAATAACTATTATTTGCCCCATCTTCTACTCCGATAATAACCTTGCCGCTTGTCTCGTCCTTTACAGATACAAAATTCTGTCGCTGCTGTCCCAACACCTGATTAGAAGCTAATAAATTAGAGAAACCTGATGCAACTTGTTTTGTTATATCAATTTCATTCTCACTCTGATTATATCCATCAGCATACATAAACCATCCTACCGTATAACCGGCTGGAAATTCCTCTTTAGCATTACCTTGTTCATCAAAATAGAGCAAACGTACTTTACTGCCACATTTCAAAATAGGCAACTGACCTCCATATACAGAGAGAAAGAAACATTTGGAAATATGATATACTTCTTCATATCTGACATTCCGCGCATATCAGGTTCCTTAGATGTTTTATAATAATAATACCCGAACGAATTATTATACATGGCATCCCGATTCAGGAAAATAACATCAATGCAGTCCCATCTTGTGTTACCGTAATATTTGTAGTTCTGGATTGGGTGACTAAATTCATATTATCAACATTCGCTATTCCATCAGGATTAAAGAAATTCTTCAAACGTTGCGTCAAACTTCCAACCGTTTCATCACCAACGTTCTCTTCAAATGACATATATTTACTGTCAAGACTTCCTCCCTCTCCCCATTTACATAAGGAATACAGTTTATTATTTCCATTCAAGACATAAGGAGCCGTCCCTTGAAAACCATAAGACCGTGTATTATTTTTTTGCTTTTACAGTAGAAGCTCCTATATTTGACATATCAAAACTAACCATACCATCCTTTATTTCCAATGGCATACACCTTGGTAATCCCCAACTTTCCGTATATAGGTATATCGATTTTACAGAAGTAGGAATATTCATCTTTCCATTAAACTTTCCGCTTTCATCTGTGTAAATCTTGAATAAAGCTTCCACTCCTTGTTTTTTTACAGGTGTATTATCCACAATTTCCATCGGATCAATGTCATAGACTTCAATAAGAGCCGCAAATCCGGGTAATGCATAATTCAAATCAAGCGACACATCTCCACGTGTTTCGAATCCAAAATATTCTTCAGGACCTTTTACAGGTTCTTTCCCATAATTAGGATCATACAAATCCTTTTCTGCACATCCTACTGCCACACCGATAAATACCGTTGCAACGAAAAGTTCAATAAATGCTTAATTCTCATAATCTATATATATTTTTCCCATTTTTCTAGGCATTAATCAAGCCTAATTATGCCACAAATATAAAAACCCATTGTTTTAATATCCCATTTTTAAGGCTTATCTTAAAAAATGGGATACCAAATCAAAAAATATTGTTATTAATCCGTCATTGTCCCCCTACAATATCCGCAACTCATTTGTAATAGCCTGCTGGCGACTCTTATTATATTGCTTCGTCAAATCCTGGATCAACTCGTTCGCGTTGTCCGTAGCCACCTGCATCGCCAATGTGCGTGCCGCATGTTCCGAAGCATTGGAGTCAACAGCGGCAGTAAAAATCTTCTGGCTCAATACAGTGGGGATTAAGCTCGCGATTAATTCCTCTGCGTTCGGTTCGATGATATAATCATTGGCAATCTCGTTCTCCTGTACCTCCTCCTTCATTCTCTCTGTCCTCTTCACTTACGACGTTCGTCAGATTAATGGGGAGATACGTCTCACGAAGAAGAATCTGTACCCCATTGATTTGAAGTGATGATAGATTATTTCCACCCGGTCCACTTCTCCTGCTACATACAGATCCATCAGTCGGTGAGCCAGTTCGGCAGCCTCCTGATACGTTGGTTTGTCGGAGAGCGTTGAAGAAACCTCCTGCGGTTTGAAACCCATCCGTTTGGCCGCTTCATCCACCTTCTTGCCTACCGGGAATATCAAGATATTATCCTGTCCTAAAGTACGGAATTCCCCGATAGTCTGCATCATCATTTTGATGACATTGGCGTTGAAAGCACCACAAAGAGAAGTGTTCGAAGAAAAAACAACGATTGCTACACGCTTCACTTCACGCTCCTGCACATAAGGAGATTCGATAGGCAGGTCCGCACTTAGGAAGTTAGTCAGAATCTTGTTCAACTTCTTCTGATAAGGCAGCATATTCTCAATGGCTCCTTGTGCCTTGTGTAATTTGGCAGAAGCCACCATTTTCATTGCTGAAGTGATTTTTCGGGTACTCTTGACCGAATTTATTCTGGTTTTTACTTCTTTCAGTGAAGCCATAGTGATAATTAAAAATTAATAATTGAAAAATTAAAGGGCGATCTGATTTATAAAAAAGCCAATCAGATAAATCAATGACCGATTAGATAAATTGTTTAGTGACCATGGCGGCAGTCTCTTCGATAGCCTTAATCACATTATCATCAATCACACCCGTTTTCAATACATCCAATACATCCTCCTGATGATTCAGTTGCAGCGATTCGATGAAGCTACGTTCAAAGTCCTGCACCTTATCCAGAGGAACATCGTGGAGCAGTCCGTGTGTACCACAGTAGAGAATAGCAATCTGCTGTTCTACAGGCATCGGACTATATTGAGGCTGAATCAACAGCTGGCCGTTCTTACGTCCCTTGTCAATCGTCAATGCGGTAATCGGGTCCATGTCGCTACTGAACTTGGAAAACGATTCCAGTTCGCGAAACTGTGCCTGGTCGATCTTCAGCGTTCCAGCCACCTTCTTCATCGCCTTTAGCTGGGCGTTACCTCCTACACGAGATACCGAGATACCTACGTCGATAGCCGGACGGTTTCCTTGGTTGAACAAGTCAGTTTCAAGGAATATCTGTCCGTCGGTAATGGAGATTACGTTTGTAGGGATGTAAGCCGACACGTCGCCCGCCTGCGTTTCGATGATAGGCAATGCCGTGAGCGAACCACCGCCTTTGACAATTCCCTTCAGACTTTCCGGAAGATCGTTCATTTCGCGAGCCACTTCCTCCTGACTGATAATCTTCGCCGCACGCTCCAGCAGACGGGAGTGCAGGTAGAAGATGTCGCCCGGATAGGCCTCACGTCCGGATGGACGGCGCAAAATCAAGGATACCTCACGATACGCTACGGCCTGCTTGGAAAGGTCATCATAAACCACCAACGCATGACGACCGGTATCACGGAAATACTCGCCAATGGGCACCTGCAAAGGAGCATAATACTGCAATGCCGCAGGATCACCTGCCGTAGCAGCCACCACAATCGTGTAGTCCAGTGCTCCGTACTCACGAAGCGTATTAACGATAGAAGCAACGGTAGAACCCTTCTGACCGATAGCCACATAAATACAATATACAGGATCACCTGCCAGGAAGTTACTGCGCTGGTTGATAATCGTATCAATAGCGATGGCAGTTTTTCCCGTCTGGCGGTCGCCGATAATCAACTCACGCTGTCCGCGACCGATAGGAATCATGGCGTCTACCGCCTTCAATCCCGTCTGCAACGGTTGGTTCACAGGCTGACGGTAGATTACCCCCGGAGCTTTCCGTTCCAATGGCATTTCATACAGTTCTCCACCGATCAGCCCCTTTGCCGTCGAGCGGTTCGCCCAGCGGGTCGATGACACGTCCCAGCATGCTTTCACCTACACGGATGGAGGCGATACGTTTGGTACGCTTCACGACGAATCCCTCTTTGATCTTGTCCGTCGGACCCAACAGCACAGCACCCACGTTGTCCTCTTCAAGGTTCATCACGATGGCTTTGATACCGTTGTCAAACTCCAGCAACTCGTTCGCTTCGGCGTTCCGCAACCCGTAGATACGTGCCACGCCATCGCTGACTTGCAGCACCGTACCGATCTCGTCGAGCTGCACGTTGGTGTTGATACCTTCGAGCTGCTTGCGCAATATATCGGAGACTTCGCTTACTTTTATATTTTCAGACATTATACAATTCTCCTATTCTTATCAATAAATTGTTGTTTCACTCGCTTCAACTGCGTGGCAACGCTTGCATCCAGTCGGTAGTCGTTGACATCGAAGATAAATCCGCCTTCGATCGAAGGATCTATCACCGTTTCGAGTTCCATCTGGGCGTGCAAGATATGCTCTGCTGCGGAACGAATCCGGTTTTCCGTTTCCTTATTGACGGGAACGGCTGTAATGAGCTTACCCACTCCGATATGCTTCAGCTTCCGGTAGAGATCCAGATACATCAGGCTGATAAATTGCAGATAGCCTTCACGCCTGTTTCGCAGTACCAAAGTGATAAAACGGACAAACTCTCTGGTCGATTTTCCGTCACCGTCGGCAGCCGTGCAGACTAACGCCAACTTTTCCTTCGTTGTGATGACCGGATTATCAAGTGCTTCGCGCAAACCGGGCTGTTCACAAAAACTGTGCGACAGCGTCAGGAACTCCTGATATAACCTGTCCTCCAGACCTTTTTTCCTGTGCATATTCAATGATGGCTTTTGCATAACGCATTGAGAGTATTCCGACTTCCATCTTCCTTAGTTCTTATTCGGGGTTAGTACTTCATCCAGCATACGGTCGATCATTCCCATCTGTGCTTCCTTGTCCTGAAGGTTCTTGCGGAGCACTTTCTCGGCGATATCGACAGAAAGCACAGCTACCTGGCGACGGATGTCGCGGATGGCTTCATCCTTCTCTATCTGGATTTGTTGTTTCACCGCATCCAGTTCTTTTTGTGCGGCTATCTCTGCTTGTTTACGGGCCTCGTGAACAATCTTGTCACGTTCTTCCATTGCTTCCCTCAAGATGCGTCCTTGTTCTTTGTTGGCGGCAGCCACCAATGCGTCGCCTTCCTCTTTCAGTTTAGACAACTGGGCATTAGCCTCTCGCCACCTCCAAAGACTGGTCGATATAGGTCTTACGACCCTCCACCATCTTGATGATGACGGGAAAGCCGTATTTCGCCAATATCACGAACACAATCCCGAATGAGAGAAACATCCAGAACAGCAGGCCACTATCAGGTAATAGTAATGACATAATCTTTATTTACGATTTTACGATTTACAATTTACGATTTCGCGGCTGATCATGATTTGAAACATGGTTCACGCCTGCGAAATTCGCTTGTTATATACCTGATTAGAGGAAGAACACCAACAGACATACTACTACCGCCAACAGAGCCACACCTTCAATCAAGGCGGCGGCGATAATCATGTTCATACGGATGTCCCCTGAGGCTTCCGGCTGGCGTGCGATTGCCTCCATTGCCGAACCACCAATCTTACCAATACCCAAACCAGCTCCGATTACTGCAAGACCTGCACCGATAGCTGCACCTAATTTACTAACTCCTACTGCTGCTGCAGTGGCTTGTAACAATACTGATAGTAACATAATTTTCAGTTTTAAAATGGTTTATATTTTCTCTTGTTTATTATTTAATCATTCATTCCGCGCGTTTATTCCGTATTCTTTTTATCAACGTTTTCACCGCGTTTCATTTCAATTTTCTTCAGCTTTCACTTTGGCACCTTCCTGTGCCAGACCGATAAACACTGCCGACAACATCGTAAATACGTAAGCCTGGATGAAAGCAACCAACAACTCAAGCGCATTCATAAAGATGTTGAACAATACAGAAGCCACCGTCAGCGTGCCGTTCAGTGCAGGCCCCATGCTTGCCGAGATAAAGATCAGGCAGGTAAGCACCAGCATCGCCATGTGTCCCGCCAGCATATTGGCAGAAAAGACGGATCATCAAGGCAAACGGTTTCGTAAAGATTCCGAAGAACTCGATGAAAGGCATCATCGGTACAGGCACTTTCAGCCACCAGGGCACATCAGGCCAGAAAAATATCCTTCCAGTAATGTTTCGAACCGAAGATATTCACTGCCAGGAACGTGCAGACTGCAAGCACCATAGTGATAGCGATATTTCCCGTCACGTTCGCACCTCCGGGGAAGAACGGAATCAATCCCATGATGTTATTGATAAAGATGAAGAAGAACGCAGTCAGCAGGTACGGTGCAAACTTCCGGTAGTTGGGTCCTACACAACTCTTGATGATATCGTCGTTCACCATCATGATAAACATCTCCATGAATCCGATAAATCCTCCCGGCGCTTTCGCTCCTTGCGGACGTTTTCTGTACCAGTGTGACACGCTCAATACGATGATGAGCAACAACACGCTGTTGAACAGCAAAGCAAATGTCACTTTCGTGATGGAAATATCCCACGGACGAACCTGTTCGCCTGCCGCATTATACTCTACCAGTTTGCCCTCGTACTTACTTCCTTCGGGAGCGATGGAAAGTCCTTCATAAGTCCTCCATTCTCTTCGAGACGGGAAGAAAGGAACGTGTGCCAACCTGTAGTGCTACTATAAACAATAATAGGTAATGGTATAGTAATGTGCGTGTTACCCCACGTCGTAATATGCCATTCGTAGGAGTCGCCGATATGACCGAACACAATTTCTTTCACATCCACCGTGTTCTCCTGTTCCTCTTTCAGGAGTAATCTCGTCCTGCGTCTGTTGTGACACCGCTTCCCCTCCTGTTCCTGTGCAAGAACCGGCAAGCTGACTGCCGCCATGAGGCAGAACAGAATCAACGGAGCTACTATGTTATGCAACTGTTTCATTTTTCTTCTTATTTTTCTTTTTCCGTTTCTGATTCAACTCAAAAGAGAAGAAGAACCAGGTTTCGAATACCAGATATATCAAATAGAACAAGATAAACGTCAGCAGAAAGGCTCTGGCTTCTTCGCGAACGGCAAGACAATAAATCAATACCAGAATAAGCGAAAGAATCATTTTATCATCTTCGTTGCCAGATACAACAGTAACATTCTCTGTGGAGCATGCCGACGGCAAGCGTCGAAAGCATAAATGCTAAACAGCCCGAAGAAGTAAAAATAGATCGGAATAAACGGATACCCTCCGAAATAATGCCCCAGCAAAGCGAAGTGTAGAATGACAGCTCCGAGTGCCCCGCTAATTACCGCAAATAAGGTATGCCACCAAATAAAATTCCGTTTAGTTTTACTAATATTCACCATGTTACTGTGTTTTTCTGTAAGATTATAACCTCGTTTTTTTCATTTTTTAATGCTTAGTCTTTGTGCCGGTGAGGAGTTTCCGTCAGGAAACACAGGCAGAAACCGTGCCGTCACTCATTTCAACAAAACCGCCCTGAATATCCATCGTGTGCTCTTCTCCGTCCATCGTCGTGTAACTCAACGTTCCCGCTTTCAACGACGAAACAATGGGCGCATGCCCGGGGAGAATAGAAAACGAACCGATCATTCCCGGCAATGTGACAATCTTCACATTTCCGTCGAATATGCTCTTTTCGGGCGATACTATACTCAAATGCAGTTCTTTCATCACTCTATATTTTTATTTTTTTGCCGCCTGTTCCAGCAATTTCTTACCTTTCTCTATTGCTTCCTCAATCGTGCCGACATTCAGGAAAGCCTGTTCGGGAAGATAATCCACTTCTCCGTCCAGAATCATCTTGAATCCCTTGATGGTATCTTCAATACCCACCATCACACCCGGAACGCCTGTAAACTGTTCGGCTACGGCAAACGGTTGCAAAAGGAAACGCTGCACACGGCGGGCGCGGTTCACTACCATCTTGTCTTCTTCCGAAAGTTCTTCCATACCAAGGATGGATATGATATCTTGAAGTTCCTTGTTCCGTTGCAGGATTTGTTTCACTTGCTGCGCTACGTCGTAATGTTCCTGGCCAACGATGTGCGGGTCAAGGATACGGGACGTAGAAGCCAGTGGATCGACAGCCGGATAGATACCCAATTCCGTAATCTTACGGTCGAGCACGGTCGTTGCATCCAGATGGCTGAAGGTTGTTGCCGGAGCTGGGTCTGTCAAGTCATCGGCAGGCACATACACCGCTTGTACGGAGGTGATAGAACCTTTGCGGGTAGACGTGATACGTTCCTGCATCGCACCCATTTCCGTGGCCAGCGTAGGCTGGTAACCAACAGCGGAGGGCATACGTCCCAAAAGGGCGGACACTTCCGAACCTGCTTGCGTGAAACGGAAGATATTATCGATAAAAGAACAGGATATCGCGTTTCTCACCTTCTTTACCGGCGTCGCGGAAAGATTCCGCTACCGTCAGTCCGGACAGTGCCACAGAAGCACGTGCGCCCGGAGGCTCGTTCATCTGACCGAAAATCAGCGATACTTGCGATTTCTCCAGTTCGTTATAATCTACTTTCGAAAGATCCCAGTGGCCTTTCTCCATGCTTTCCTTGAATGCTTCGCCGTAGCGGATAACGCCGGATTCGATCATTTCGCGCAGCAAGTCGTTACCTTCACGGGTACGTTCACCTACTCCGGCAAAATACAGAGAATCCATTATGTTTCTTGGCGATATTATTGATAAGTTCCTGAATCAATACGGTCTTTCCTACACCGGCACCGCCGAACAAACCGATTTTGCCACCTTTGGCATACGGCTCCAGCAGGTCGATTACTTTGATACCTGTGAAGAGCACCTCTGCACAGTAGTCAAATCCTCAAACTTAGGGGGTCGCGATGAATGGAATATGCACCTTTGCGGTCGAGTCCTTTCATACTGCTCGATCGAATCACTTCCATCATGCCCATCAGTCGTCCTTAATCTGTTCGCC
>VOFH01003415.1_pt1 | contig 22824 bp, 48 predicted proteins | sample 5384091 | NCBI WGS metagenome assembly VOFH01 (sample SAMN12384727, study PRJNA508395) | human gut metagenome | isolation source: healthy gut G | host: Homo sapiens
CAGTGGCCTTCGTTACGTATTGCTGCTCTGGATCATGGCTCCAAAGCTTAAGGCAGCATTGGCCTGCCACGATGCGGACCGTGGCCAATATATTTTCACATACCGCCTGGTTCCTTTTATGAGGGCATGGTGCTGGGCCACCTTTCCATGGCAAACGGCTCCTCCAATTCACCGCCTTTCCGTGCGCTCCAGGTTTATGAATTCATTGGAAATCTCCACTGTTCCCGCAATCATTTGCAACCGTTGAGAGCGAACTCTGCACAAAGCCATCTCTTGCCACATGCCATGATATGCTTGACCGGCACACCTAGTCCCAGGTACAATGTCGCTCGCTGCACGTCAAAGCCCTGAGTCTCCCAGTGAGTGCCCAGCGTGCCTGCCGCCCTGCCAGCTGGCCCACCAGGTGCCTGGACTTTCCCTCCTCCAGGCGTTCGTATGCCTTCCGAATTCATCGAGCCCCGAATGGCTGGCTTATCCTCCCAGTGTAATGGGGACTGCGTGCTGTCCGTGGGTCCTGCCTGCCATAAGCCAGATTCTGGTTTCTCCCTTTGCCCGTTCAGACAGAGCCCCCAGCTCCTTTACCTGGGATGTCAGTATCCCTGAGCGTCGCCCGATCTGCGTACTACATTACGTATCCGCGATATCCTGGGTTGTTGCCCCCCAGTGGATGTATCCTCCGGCCTTCTTTCCCGCACCTTTTCAAATCCCGTATCTGGGGAATCAGCGGATGCGACGTTGTAAAAAACCATTCGCGCCTCATCCATATTCATATTTTCCCATTTGCGCACTCGGATATGTCAGCTGCTATCCTTCGGCACAATTCAGCTCCGTTTCCGCCTCTGCCAGCGCCACCCATGCATTCAGCCAGTTTCTGCATAAGCTGTTCATCTGAAAATACCCTCAATTTTGGTGTTCCTATTGGTCCTTAAACATTATCTGAATCTATAACAAATGATGCCATCCCTAATCTCTCTCCCTGTTCTGTTTTTCTCTATTTTGCAACTCCGCTTTTCGCCCGCCTTTGCAGCCACCTCTGCCACTGCTTTTTCCCACCGCTCATCAAAAGCAGCGGGAATCACATATTCCTCCGTCAGCTCTTCCTCGATATCAGACCGGCAATGGCTTTGCTGCCGCTATCTTCATGTCGTCATTGATGTCTCTTGCCCTGACGTCAAATGTACCGCGGAAAAATGCCAGGAAAACCAGGACGTTATTTACCTGGTTGGGATAATCCTGCGGCCGGTTGCCACAACCCTTGCCCCTGCTGCTTTTGCCTGCTCCGGATAAATCTCCGGCGCGGGTTGGCGCAGGCAAATATAATCGCATCCCCGCCATGGGGCCACCATCTCCTCTGTCAGGGTGCCTGGGGCGCGACACCAATAAACTTTATCGGCTCCTGCGATTACTTCTTTTAAAGTGCCTCTGCGGCATTCCCCGGTTGGTGATTTCTACTGTCTCGCCTTGACAGCATTCATGCCCTGTTCCCGCCCTTGTACACAGCTCAGTGCGGTCGCGCTAATATCGTCCTTTATTCCATATGTAAGCAGAAGCTTTTGTGATGGATATGGCTGCCGCTCGCTGCTCCGTTCAAAACCACCCTGACCTGATCCGGCCTTTTTCCCACCAGCCTCAGAGCATTGGCAAGCCCTGCCAGGTGACCACTGCCGTTCCATGGTCGTCGTGGAAAATAGGAATATCACAGATTTCATGGCCGTCTCTCTATCTCAGCATCTGGGTGCCGAGATATCCTCAGGTTAACTCCGCTGAAGCTTCCTGGAAATCAGATGGATGGTTTTTACGATTTCATCCATCCTTACTTTTTAATACAGAGTGGAAAGGCATCTACATCCCCGAATGTTTTAAACAGAACGCATTTGCCCTCCATCACAGGCATTCCCCCTCCGGTCCTATATCGCCGAGCCCGAGTACAGCTGTTCCGTCCGTAACCACCAGGCATGTTCCATCTTCTAGTCAGATCAAACGATTTTCCACATCCTTCTGAATTTCCAGACAGGGCTGCGCCGCGGGTGTATTACGCCAGTGACAGGTCCTCCGTGTCTGACCGGAACCGTAGAAACCACCGCTATTTTGCCTCTCTCTTCTCATAATGCATTTTTAAACTTTCCGCTGCACCATAATCCCGCTTTGATTCTGTCATGTTTTCCCCTCATTCTTTTATCTGTTTCTCTGTTACCCGGCCGGATAAGTTATATTTATTATATCTATTGTACCGGAATCTGTACAATATCAATGATTAATGGAACCACAGTTCCTATCTATCTGATAAAATAATATCAAATCATGGCTTCAGGACGAATGACCTGAGCAAACTGTTCCCCTGCTCATAAAACCCAGCTCTGCGCAGGCATCCTCAGGGATATATTCTCCCTGTACGCTTTTCTTTGCTGTCTTAGCCCCATTGTCATATCCTATGGATTCAGTGCAGTGACCAGCATCAGCAATTATGAAGATTCCAGTCCATCCGTTCCCGGTTGGCCTTTTATTCCGGACACGCAGTTTTTGCCAAAAGGAGTCTGTTCCATCTGCAAGCAGATTTACTGACTGCGAAAATTGTAAATACACCGGCATAAACACGGTGAGTTCAAAATTCTGAGGCTGCCAGCCCCACGGCCGTATCATTTCCCATGACCTGTACCGCTATCATGGTCATGGCCTCGCATAGGTGCAGGGTTTACCTTGCCCGGCATAATGGAGCTCCGGTTCATTTTCCGGAATTATAATCTCTCCCAGGCCGCAGCGGGAGCCCGCTGGCAAGCCACCGTATGTCGTTAGCCATCTTCATCATATTAGCCGCCAGTGCCTTCCAGGGCCCCATGGGCAAATACCAGGGCATCCCTGGAGGAAAGTCCGTGAATTTGTTCTTTTCCGGTATAAAGGGTTTATCGGTAAGGACAGACAATATTTTATTGCTTCCTCCGAAAATCCCCGGGAATATTATTCAGCCCTGTTCCCACTGCCGTGCCTCCCAGAGCCAGCTCCCTTTAGTCCGGGCAGGGATGCTTCTATCATAGACTTCCCCTTTTCTGTCATTTCCCTCCATCCGCTTATCTCCTGGGAAAATCCAATAGGTGTCGCGTCCTGAAGATGAGTTCTGCCGGTTTTTACGATTCCCCGGTTTTTCTTCCAGTCTCCTCAGCGTCGGTAAGCCCCTGACAGCGCAGGCAGAAGCCGGTCCTCCATAGACATAACTGCGGCCAGATGCATGGCAGATGGAAATACGTCATTGGAGCTCTGAGACATATTTACATGGTCATTGGGGTGAAGCATGCTTTCTCCCGCCAGTCTGTTTCCCCTGTTGGCAATCACTTCATTTACATTCATATTGGTCTGGGTCCCGCTTCCCGTCTGCCAGACCGAAAGCGGGAAAATTCCCGTCCAGCCGTCCTTCCTCCAGTTCATCACATACCCTTATAATCAGGTCCCGGCGTCTGAGATCCAGTTTTCCCAGGTTGTAGTTGGCCATTGCCGCTGCTTTTCAGCATTCCCAATGCCCGGATAAGCTCCGGCGGCATCTTTTCACTCCCTATCTGAAATTCTCATAAGCTTCGCTGTGTCTGCGCGCCCCAGTACACATCTGCCGGCACCTTCATCTCCCCCCATTGAATCCGTTCCAACACGATACTCCATAAAATACCTCTTTCCTGTTTTTTCCATTATAAAAAAAACTACCGCCCATGAGAAATTCATACTTTATGGCACGATAGTTTTAGTATTATCCCGGTTAAGAGCGGTATTTATTTATCCTGATATCTTCCAATAAAATCAATAAACTTCCTGGCACTGCCCGAAAGGTATTTATTACGGTTCCACATCAGCCCTGTTTCAAACTCAATTGGCCGGGCAAACCGTTTTGCGGTTATCTTGGGATTGTCCTCGATGGCACTGACCTGGTCATCCAGCACAGCGGGCAATTCCGCATTCCTGGGGCTACCATGTCAAACACAGTGGATTGTTCCCTGACATAACGCAGGGATGGGTGTACCCCCTGCCCTCTTCATGTTTTCCAAAAGCAGGCGTTCCGTATAGGTAGAGCCCATGCGGTACATGATAATCGGTCATTTTCCAGCATGTCAATGGATATCATGGGCTGGAAGGCAAAAGGGATGGCTGCAGGGGATACAATCATTTTCAGTTCTCTGCCCCGTATGGCCTGGATTCAATCTCATCATCATGAATGGGTCAATTGCCCATACCCCACTTCCAGTTCTTCCTGCTTTAACAATGTCACTATATCCATAGTTCCCAAATCAGACAGTTCCAGTTCAATGTCAGGATATTCCTTTGAAACTTCCTGAGAAGCACCTTCCACAGCCAGGATCCCACCGTGGAAGGGAATGCAGCCTTCAGATGCTTTTGCCGGGGAAGGCTTCAAATCTTCCATGATTTCCTCCAGATCCTTATCTCATCCAGAACTTTTTCACCTTTTGCAAGAAATATTTCCCCCTGCCCCTGGTAATGCGGATTCCTATTATCCTCTCCATCAGCTTTATCCCAGCTCATCTTCCAGCTTCTGGATTGCCACACTGATTGTAGGCTGGGAAACATGCAGCTCCTGTGCTGCCTTTGTATAATTCTTGTATCTGTTTACCGCGGAAAAGTACTCTATTTGCCTTAATTCCATCTTCCACTCCTCTTAGCGGACACCGCATTTTCCTTTAAAACAACCCCTCATTCTTCTGCTCCAGCACCTTAATTCCATGGTAGAACATTTCATTATAAGGCGTAGGTGCTCCCAGCTCACGGCCCATACGGATGATGGTGCCTCCGAACATTTCCACCTCGGTCTTGCGGCCTGCCCTCAATGTCCTGGAGGGTGGACGGTTTATTTTTAGGAGGCACATCCTTAGCACGCTGGCCTGTTTTCCATATCCTTTTCAGAGAGGTCGATTCCTTTCTTTTGCGCAATGGCTATGACCTCCCCGCATCAGCTTCTCACGGATAAAATTGGCATCTGCGCTGACGCTCCAGGCTCCAAAGGGGATGCCCAGGACAGCGGCGCTCTGGTTCTCACTGACGTTGCACATATATTTATACCAGATGGCCTGCTCCATATCCTCCGGAACAACGGTACGTATGCCCGACCTCTCAAACAGCTCCTTCACAGCCTGTACCCTGGGGGACACTGTCTCATTGTGCTTCTCCCCATTTCAATCCGGGCAGCTTTTGGATTAAAGGAGGCGCACCCGTCCTTCATGACCACGCTTACCTTTGCCAGGGAATACAGCAGATTATCCCATCCAAATACCGCTGCCACCTTTTCCTCTGCCTCTACCCCCGTTTAACGGAGCCATGATAAGGGTATCCGGCCCAATCTGGTTTCTCATGTCCTCCAAAGCCTGGGACAGGGCAGGAAACTTGGTGATGATAATAGCTAAATCCGGATAATCCTGATCGCAGGTTTCCTCCGGGGATACGATGTTGAAATGGTGGCGGACCCCATTGACCATGACGCCTTCCTGTTCCAGACGTTCACGGCGGCTGCCCCCTGCAATCACACGCAGATTATCTCCCATCAGAGGCCCCAGATGACTGGCCAGGAAACAGCCAATGGCTCCCCAGTCCAATGAGGGATACGGTTCTTATTTCTCTTTTCTGATTCATCCTGATTCCTTCTTTCATACGTTTATACTCATCTGAAGCGCAAGGGAATAAATGATGCGCTCTTTTTTACATGTTCTCAGTCAGCTGGGTCAATGCGCTCTCATAATAGTCCAGCTGGACTCTGTAGCGCTCTGCCAGCATCTTTGCCCCCTGTTCCGGACTTCCCTCCGGCATGGTCTGTTTTATAGTCAATGAGGACCAGTCCGTCCTCTTCCTCCAGATAGGCGTCGATGATTCCCTGATAAGTACCAGCTCGTCGGAATCACCAAGGCCCATTTCCCTGGCAGGTATGCCTATGATAAACTGCTGCTCCTTATGGATGCGTCCTCTGCCCAGGTGCTTTCGCCATACGCTTTCCCAAGGACTGGACAGGAAATTCCATATGACATTGGGATTAATAAAGTCACGGGCTGCCTGGTCCAGAAATCCGTTCTCCAGAAGCTCATCCACCACCGGCTTTTTGGCATTCCTCTGACAGGTTGTGTATCTCATGGAATGGGATATGCTCCAGAACCGCGTGGTGGTTCCCCGCAGAGCTCCGCGGTTTGACCGATGAAGATGGTTTATTCGGTTCTCCTCCTGATTCTGAATCCGGGGCCTGCACATCCTGTTTTTTCCCTCAGCGCCGTCAGCTCACCAAGGGCTGCCCCTCCAGATTGTCACGGTCCGTGCCAAGCATCCTCTGCCCGTCCTATCGGCTTCCTGTTTTTTAAGCTCGGATACAGACACCATGGCGTACAGTCCGGTATCTGATTCATAAGGGTACCTATATTCCAGGGGCTTTTCTGAGACGTGTTCCAAATGCTGCATCATACCTTCTCCCCATCCAGGTTCAGAAGGTCTTCCTTTTTCATCTTCCGTATGATTTGCCGGGTACTCTCGCCAATCAGATCTTTTTACCTGAATCTGGCGCATTTCCATGTGGAGGAAGGAATTGCGGGCTGGGCCATAAGGAGCCAGTCCAGGCAGGAATTGGCTGAAGCCAGTATGGTATAGGGCAGCTGGCCCTGGGACAGGGGAATGTCCTTCCATTTTCCCAGCTTATTCTCCAGCGACTTATCCGCGGTTGTCATAATCAGCTTTTTCCTTTGGCCCTGCGTCATGGCCATAAAGGACCCTGAGCTCCTCCCCCATTGTTTCCAGCTCCATCCGGCGCTTCAATGCCTGCTTTTTAAGAGTCGCGCCTGACCCGCAGCTCCAGGTCCAGGAAATCTGCTGCTGCCCTAAATCCGCATCCAGAAGAATCTGTCCGTACGCATCCTGCTTGTTAAAACGCTTGCCCAGGCCAGCCAGAAATACCACTGGGAATTCCAGACCTTTGCTCTTGTGAATACTCATGATGCGCACCGTATTGTCCTGCTCACCGGCCACGCTGGCCTCACCGAAATCCGTATCAAATTTCTTCAGTTTTCAATGTACCTTACAAAATGAAACAGACCCTTGTAGCTGGTGGATTCATAGCAGCTGCCTTTTTCCACCAGCATGTCCAGGTTGGCCCGTCTCGTCTCCCCGGACCCGGCATGGCGGATACATAGTCGTAATATCCGCTCTCTTGTATACCCGGTACAGCAGCTCATGGATAGGCAGATGCCTTGCCTCCCCCCGCAGCCGTTCCATAGGAGTGACAGCTTAAGGGATTTAAGGGAAATGGAATGGGCTGCCCCTGCCGGTATGCTGCATAATCCCACTGTGATTAAGCCTTCTTCCCTGTCAGGATTTTCCTCCTGCCCCGGCCCTTTTCCCGGCCCCAGACCTTCCTCCTGCTCCGGTTCTTCCTCCTGCCCCGGCCCTTTTCGGCCTCAGTTCTTCCTCCTGCCCCCTGGCCCTTCCTCCAGCCAGAGCCTCCACGCCCCGTATACGCCCGGTCCCTGGCCCTTTTTGAATTCTTTTTTGTAGGCCGCCATCATCCAGGCCATCTCCTCATCATCCATCCCCACAATGGGCGAACGCATAACGGCTGCCAGCGGAATATCCTGCATAGGATTATCAACAACAGACAGAAGGCTGAGAACCGTCTCCACCTCAACCGTGTTGAAATATCCTTGTCCTGGTCTGGGCAAAAGCCGGGATGCCTTCATTCATCAGCACATTTACAAATACCTCCGACCATCCCGTCATGCTTCTGAGCAGGATAACCATGTCGCCGTAACGGGCCCTGCGGTAAGCTCCCTGGATTTGTCCCCACCAAAATCCCTGGCCTTGGCTTACCAGCTGGCGTATCCTTCCGGCAATCAGTCTGGCTTCCAGCTCTTTTGCCGTATAATCAGGGAGTCTTCATCCACCTGCTTCAGTGCTTCCGCGCCCGTATCCACCATGAGAAGCTCCGTAGGCGTTCCTGCAAAGGAAGGGAAACAGGGCCTGATTCCTGCGTGTCAGACTCCCCTCTTCCAGTCCGGGCCACAAACCGTTTTCCTGTTCACTTCCTGGAAATACCGCTCCGGGATAAAGGCTGTCTCAGGCGTATGTGATTCCTCCCAAATTCTTTGTCATTATCTGGTAAAATACATCATTGACACTGGTGAGCACAGACTCCCTGCTGCGGAAATTCTGCTGAAGCTCAATCATCTGGTACGGTCCATGCTCTGCCTGGAATATTTTTCATATTTATCCATAAAATTCCGGCCTGGCAAGACGGAACCTGTATATGCTCTGCTTTACATCCCCACCATAAATACGTTGGGATAACCAGACCGCTCTCTGGAAATGCTGGTAATCAATGCTTCCTGGACATAATTGCTGTCCTGGCTCGTAAACCACAATATCTCCTCATACTGCCGGCTGAGCTCGTCTGCCACCTGGGACGGAAGGCGGGAAACCCTTTCTTCCCCGTTTCCCCGTTTTCCTCCTGCGCCATACAGAACCTCCAGGGCCAGATGCTCCAAATCATTAAAATCCAGCACATTTCCGCTCCGTTGGCATCCCTGTATGCCTGGTCGAACATTCCCGTAAGCCTTAAGAGCTCCCGGATGACCCTTCTGGTCCCTCTCATGCTTTCCACCACTTCCTGCGGACTCTGCTGGCCGTAGAGCTCCCTGCATTTTGCCACGGCCTTCTTGACCCTGGTCCCTGCATGCGTTACAAATGCCTTCTTTTCCCCGTCAATATCCTTGCTCGGATGGATGCCAGACGGTCAAAGCTCATATTCTGCAGGCTGTTATACAGAGCTTCAAAAGCTGCCTGTGGAAGCGGCCCTTCCTATGGCCTCGAGCTTTTTCCCTGTCGCTTATGAGCATGGGCTCGTATGCCAGGGGGCCGTTTTCCTCCAGGCACACAAAGGGCTTCCCCCAGCTGCCCTGAAAGCTCACTGCCATCTGTCCGGCCACCCTCCATCAGGAACAACCATCCAGGGGCTCTGCTCCATTTCCCCGATGCTTTCCTCCTCCAGCCCCTTCTGCAGGCTGCAAGCCATTCCCCCGGCCATGGATGGCTCTGGGAAAACTGCCATGCCTGGAGAATCACATCCTCGATTCCCCTGTCTGACTTACCCCGTCCGAAATGCTCCACGAACCTTCCAAACTCCTCATCCGCCTCATCGTAACAGTTTTCCAACATTTCCCCATACAGTCCCCCTTTTTAAGAAGGGACAGCTCCCCTCATCCCCGATACGGAAGGCGGGATCTATGTCCAGGCTGTTAAAATGGCTTCCGGATGATATTCAGGCAGAAGCTGTCGATGGTGGTGATCTGCGCCTGGGGATCAGCGCCGCCTGGAGCCACAGATGCTCGTCCTCAGGACGTTCCTTCAGCTTCTGCTCCACTGCCGCTCCTATCCTCCCGCATCTCAGCCGCAGCTGCATTGTAAACGTCATTACCAGCAGCTGGTCAATATCCAGGGACGGTCTCCTTCGCTTATCATCCGGATGATACGTTCCACCAGCACGGCCGTCTTACCGCTGCCCGCTGCCGCTGGACACCAGCGAATTGTTCCTGTTTCTGCTGTCTATAACCTCTTGCTGTTTACTGGTCCAATTCACTGCCATCAATTTCCTCATCTCCTTCAGATTCCAATTCGCCCAGATTTCCTCGGCTTAAGACCCTTGATCTTCCGGTATCCATAGCCTGCTGTCTTGGTGTCGAACCCGCACACTGCATGGTAGGGACAATAGTCGCAGGCTGTCCTGTCCGCCCTGTTTATAAGGCTTTAAGTCCACATTCCCATCAGTATATCCTGCCCGGCTTCCTTGAGCCTCCGGTTCACAAACCGGCGCAGATCCTCAAAACGTCTGGTGCTGGCCACAGACGGCGGCTCTCCTGGACATAACCATCCTTGATCGCGACGGGTATCACATCGGATTCCTTTCTATCTCCCGGTCCAGATGCCGGATAATATCCAGTTGGCTGTTCACCAGACCGTTCATCCTGAGCTGCTTTAATATCTGTTTTTCAATCTCCTTTCATCCATTCCTTCCTGCTTATCCGCTATCGGGTCGTTGATATGGTAATAGAAGATACCGGCAGGAACCACCTCCTTTCCGGATGATTCCTCTCCTCCATCTCCATGGCCGCGTCCATATAGACCACCAGCTGAAGCTGCAATCCATAAAACAGGGCAGCCAGGTCAAGGAGTGGTGCCTGATTTATAGTCAATAATCTTTACATAGACATGGTCCTCATCCTCACACAGGTCCATCCGGTCAATGCGTCCGCGAAGCTGCAGTTCCTCATCCTCGGACAATCCGATGCGCATTGCTTTCAGGTTGTCAATGGCTGAAAAGGACACCTCGAATCCCACCGGCTCAAAGTCGCCCTTTTTCACCCTGCTCTGCCAGGGCCCATATGGTGCGGTCCGTAATCCGTTCCACCCTGCCTGCCAGATACGCGTTGCGGGCTGAGCTGACATGATTGTGTTGCCGTATTCCTCCGTTACCTGGGTCACGCATTTCCTTTACAAGGCTCCTTTCTCCCCTCTTCCGTCAGATTCCGCCAGTCCTGCCCTCTGTTCTTCATGGACCTCAAAGCATCTGTCGATGGACTGGTGGAACAGGTTGCCCATGTCCACTGCCTCCAGCTCTTACTCCTGGCGTTCCATCAGTTCCAGGCCGTATTTGCAGGAAATGGCGTAGGCGCAGGAGGCGAACTGTTCCAGCCGCGTCACGCTGCCCTGAAGTTCCTGCCGTAAAGGGCCCTGGCAGCTGCCCCTCCTATCCCCCTCTCCTCATAGGAATAAAGGCAGCGTCCACCAGCTGTTTACCTGTTCCCGGTGCTCCTTTGGATGTATAAAATATCTGTACAGTTCCATAAAGGCTTGGCTTCCTCCCGGTCCGTTCCTCCGGGTTTTCCCCTGTTCCCCCTCCTTGTCTTCCCTGATCTTCCCAGTGTATCAGATCTTCCCGGCCATCCTGCACGGTACGCACCGGCCATTCCACGCGCTCTCATCCAGGGTTTTCATTTTGGAAACAGCTTTCCACTTCACCCATCAGGCTGGAGGGCCTCTGGCTCTTGCCGTCCGGCAGACATGCCGGCATAGGTGAGCACAAGGCTCGGGAGGGCTTTGCCATCATAAGGTACGAGATAGAACTTCTGGATGCATCCATCCTCCTGGACGTGGGCGCCAGTTCATGTCCATTTTCCTGAAAGCCGCCCCTGTCACGGTCCGATAAAAAGGCTTCCCCGTTCTTTCTCTGGGGCACCCCTCGTTGACCCCCACAAAAAACAGTACCTTCACTGCTTCCAGACGGCTTCTGGGTAATATCCCCACCATAACCTGATCAACCGTGGCCGGAATGACACCCACCTGATTTCCTGGAAGCCGGCGTCCAGAATCTGAATATAGTTCTTCATATCCGCTTTTTCCGCGCCCAAAAAGTCCTTCCAGCCGCTCAAAAGTTCCAGTACGCGGTCATAGACCTGGCCATATTCCCTGGCCAGGTTCTCATCCCCCGGGCTCTTTTCGCTCCAGAAAAAATCCCTGTAATCCTCCAGCTTTTCCCTCAGCTCCATGTGCTCCAGATACTGAGCGAAGGCGGTCACGGACCCAATGGTGGCTCCCTCTGCCTTAAATGCCTCCCCTGCAAAGGCGCAGGGCTCCAGTATCCACATGCGGTATTGGTTCAGCTCCTTCAGGTTCAGCTTTTTCACCGCCTCTGTACTGCCGTTCCCAACAGGAATCCCAGCGCTTCCCAGCCCCGGATGCCCAGGGCCCGCACATAATTTTTCCAGCCGGTCCGTCATCTGCTCTGCATGTTCCCTGAACCGTCAAATCCGCTCTCAGCATCTGCTTCCCCGCATCCCCGGACGTATCTGCCGCCGCTCTCTCCTCTGTATCTGCTGACGCCCCGGCATATCTGACGCCCTCCCAGCCGACGCCCTCTCCCTTTGTGCTCCCAGCCTTCTCATACACCAGTCCTGTTTTCAGATACCGGAACGCGCTCTCATAAGAGAAATCCTTCACCATCTCTAATGCCCGTATCAGCTCCACCATGGGATTTTCCAGAATACTCTTCTTATCATCCAGGAAATAGGGGATTCCGGCCTCATCAAACTGATGAGACAGCTCCCTTCCATAGGAAGCCAGATCCCCTGTAATCACGGCCGCATCCCGGTAACGCATCCCTTCCTCCTTTATCATCTGCTCAATCTTGCTGCACACGTAGGCAGCCCCCCTGCCGGGTTGCGTCCCTTGTACACCTGGATGCGCTCTTCCTTTCCCTCCCAGGTCCTGCCGAATACCGGTACAGGTTCTGTTCCAGAAAATCCAGCTCCGGGCTCTCATCATATCTCCAGGCCGGACGCCGGCTGCAGATTATGTCCTCCTTTTCGGGATTCCATGCTGTTTTGCCATGGAGGTCCGCGGCACACCGTATGACGGCTCATATAAAACAGATGCTGGATACTGCTCTCCCTTGTAGGCATTTTCCCTGGAATCAATGGTAATGTACATACCACCTCCCTGGCGTGCATCAGGAACAGCTCCACCAGCCTGTACTGGACCGGAGTAAAGCCGGTATATCCGTCCAGAAGAATGATGCTGTCTTTGAGGGGTTCCCACTTTGGAAGCTCCTGCACAGGATGTCCAGAATCTCCTCAGCCGTGATATAATGGCTCTTATATACTCCCTGAACCCGCTGTAAAATCAGCTCCAGGTCCTCAAGCTTCTGGGCCAGAAGAGGAGAATCCGCCTCTCCCCGCACTTCCTCAGCATATCCGGTGTGATACCGTACTGGTACAGCTCTGAGATCTGGGACTTAAGCTGGCCGATGAAGCCGGTCTGCTCCAGATGCCCACTGTAGAGGGACAGCTTTCTCTCTTTAACCCGGCCACCTTGGCAGCACCATGGATTTTCCCATATCATCCAGCACAACGGATTCTGACCCCAGGTCCTCGAATACCCGGTAAGCCAGGCGCTTAAAGCTCAGGATGTCAATATTCATACGCCGTGCCGCGGATGAAGGCGTATGATTTCCTTTTGGGTCTGCATGGTAAACTGCTCCGGCACCACCACCAGATACTGTGTGTTCCGGATGCTCCATGGACTCCTTTATGACCCGGTCATAGAGCATTCTGGTCTTTCCTGAGCCTGCTCCTCCCAATATAAACTGCAACGCCACTTTTTCTCTCTCCTTCCGGCAGACGGGACAACGAAAACTTCTCATATTTCCCTGCCCTGCAACATAAGCTTTAACAAACTATCTTAGAGGTCCTGACTATGAGCTCTAAAACCAAAATTGTGGTGCTGCGGATGAAAGAAATCATCTACACCGCAATCTTCGTAGGCCTTGCAATCCTTTTAGTTACTCTCTGCTTCATCATGTTCCGGCCTGGGAAGGACAACGTTTCCGTTTCCGCTGAACCTGCCGGCTACCTGCCGGGCGTATACAGCGCGGCACTGACCCTTGGCAGCGAAGATGTGAATGTAAAGGTAACTGTGGATAAGAACCGCATCACCTCCATTGATCTGGTTCCCTTAAGCGAGGCTGTCACCACCATGTACCCGCTGATGCAGCCCACCCTGGATGATCTGGCCAGCCAGATTATAAGCAATCAGTCCACGGAGAACCTTACATATCCCAGCACCTCCGCTATACCTCCACTGCCCTCCTGAATGCCATCAACACGGCGCTGGACAAAGCAAAAGTGGATTGATAAAAAGCGGGCAGATGTTTTCCCAAAGCACTCCGGCATCGTCTAAAAGCTCCTGCCCCTTGTCATGAAGGCGGGGCTTTTCCGACGTACCAAATGTAAAAAACGGCAGATTGCTCTACCGTCTTATCCTACAAAAAGAATATGTTTTATCGTACCATGATTCCCGACCCGTGTCGTTGGCAAACCAAGACCTGAACCTGCAGCAACCCCAAGACCTGAAGCAGCCGTTTCGCCGCCTCAGGCCTTCATTCTATCACAGTTTTGGTATCAGGATCCCACCTTTCCATGAACCATGTAGTTCATCTGGAGCCGGAATATATCGTTGGCTGTCAGCCCCTCCAGGGCTCCCTCCATGAAGTAGCGTTCCCCGGCCATATCCACCTTATCCTGCCTGACATCGCCGCCGGCAATAAAGGTGGGACGCCATCCCTGCTGTGATCCCCCACCTTACAGGGGTGTGGAATGGTCTGCCGTAAAGGGAAATATAGCATTGTTCCAAATCCAGCTCATTAAGAAGATAGCCCAGCATTTGGTCTGTCTGTTCCACAATCTCCCTTCTTCTTATCCGGACGGTTGTCGTGGCCCGCCAGATCGTGCCCTTGATATGGAGCACCACCCAGTCGTATTTCTTTTCCTTTAGAATTTGTCGCCAGCCTTGGCCTTTCCCATAAGGTCGTGTCAAAGCTTCCCGTAAAGCTGTCCCTGATATAGTAATCCATACCTGCCAGCCGGGCAATACCTCCCACTGTTTATCTCCTGCCACAGGTGGCCCTGATTTTATACCTGTCCTTCAGGGAAACCATCTCCGTCTTCTGTCCGGCTCCCTGGTCAGGATGATATTGGCCGGCTTAAGCCCCTTTGATCCTCTCCTATTAATGGGATGCTCCTTTTAAGATGCCGTATGCTTTTTTTGTGAATTCCCACAGGGCATCTGCTGTCTTCTGCGCCTTCTCACTGCCGTCCAAAGCCCTGGGTCCGATACCTTCTTCCTCCTCCGTGGTACCAGGGTCCGTACAGCTGATAGCATCGCTTAATCCCTCTCCTCTGAGAACCACTGCAATCCGGTGCTCCGTCAGTTCTTTGCCAGCACCTGGGTCCTGTCAGACAGCACCATGCCGTTTACAGCCAGTGCCAGAAACTCCTGTACCTGGCTGATTCGCCCGGCTCTGCGGTCCACCACCGCCATATCCTCTGTAACGGTTGCAAAATTTCCTCTGAACGCCACTGTCCCCTGTCCATCAGCTCCAGCCCGCCGCTGCTGGCCTCTAGGGTCCCCTGCCTCTGTACACCCTGCTGCTGTCATAGCCGAATATCTGGCAGATGGTCCCACATCCGTGCCCACGGGAATCCCCCTGGCGCAATGGGGTATACATTTCCGCACATACCCATTTAGAAGCAGACGCTCCATATTAGGGGTGGAGGCGCTCTCAAGCGGCGTCATTCCCCCAGCACCGGATCCGGTCTGTCTCCCAGGCCGTCCATGATGATTAATAATCCCTGTTTCTTTCTCATTATGAGTTGCCTCCCATCTTCTTTTTCGCAGCCAGTTCCTTTGCCTCCTTCAGCATCCCTTTATTTTTATACAGGAAATAAGCTGAAATCAGAATCGTGGCTCCCCACATGGACAGCGCCAGATTGCCTCCTGCTTTCTTTATATTCACCGTCATCTCACATTCCCGGCCAACGGGAACCTCCCCAAACACATAGGCGCCGTACTTTACGCCCTGGTCCGTAAATATGCCATACTCCTCCTCGGGGTCGTATCCAACGATTCCCGCCAGTTCATATCCCTCTGGCACCGCCAGCTCCAGGCTGTAGGAACCGATTGTCACCGGTGCCGTGTTTACCATGGAATATGTAACTGCCTTCAGATTGCCCGGGGCTGTGCCGCTTGTCTTGGCTGCCTTCATCTTGTAAGTCCCTTCCTGGTGCCAGTTCAGGGTAAGTTCCACCGGAAATCCGCCTCATCAAAATCCGCTACCAGATAAGATGTCATGCCTGAATGCTGCTCCTTCTGGTTCACCCTTATGGGTACCTGCCTCTGCCTGGACAGACACCAGCTCTGCATCCTGGTACATTGGTACTGCCAGACGTCCCTGGCTGTCGGTCACGCCTTTTTATATGGGAGATAACAGCTGCATCCCCCCTCCGGCGCGCCAACCTGTCCGCCATCTCTATCATGGTTCCCAGCTGCGCACCGCCCGGTTCCCCACTGCCTGGTTCCTCCGCCATGGCAGTGACCGCAAAAGCCCATGCTGAGTGCTGCTGCCACCATAAACGTAATATATCCTTTTCCCTTCATATTGACCTCCCTACATAATCCCTATCATTTTAAACCAGGTAAATGACGCCGCCACCATAATGCCCCATTTTGCCGCCAGCAGGTCAGGACACCGTATGTCATTTCCTCCAGGACCGTGAATTTTCCTGTGCTGTAATATGTCAGGTTCACCTTGCTGTGAGGCGGAAGCGTGATGGTATCGCATATCATGAAGGACGCCGGCAGGGCCAGGGCCCACAGGATTGAATCCCGCCACCTGCGCAATGGATATAATGGTGGGAATCAGAATGATGGTACGAACCGTGCTTGCTGGTGAACACAAAAGTGGGAGCTTGCAATAAAAATAATTACCGCGTAAAGAACCATGACTCATATGCTCCACTCCCAGCTTGTCAAACACGCTGTTTTTAAGACAGGTAGCCACGCCATAGCATCGTCAGGGCCAGCCCTCCCGCATAAGCGCCGCAGCTGAAAATCATCAGATCCCAGGGTATGCTTTGCTTCCTTCCAGGTCAATAATATCCTACATGGGGCATGAGGAAGATGGCTGCCGACACAATAACTACCACAACCAGGGGATATGTCGAAACCAAACATGGCTCCATGGTACTCGTCTGTTGCCCACAAAAAGATGGTGATAAGAAAGATAATCAGGGCCTGCACTTCCCACTCCGTTCATTTTTCCCAGTCCTTGTACTCTTCCTCCAGGGCCGTCATCTTCTCCGCGAAGCAGAACGGTTTCCGTCTTAAAGAGCATTTTTCCGATAAAGAGCTGGCTGCCAGTGTGATAATGGCAACAGGAGCAGAGGCAATGAACCACTTCATCCAGGAAATCTCCGTACCTGTCAGGTCCTTGATAAAGCTGATAGCCCAGAATCTGGGAGGATGTAGCCGTCACAATGGCTCCGGTGAAAGGTTGTTGGCCTGTATCCCCCCTGCAATGCCATAAGCTTTCCAAAATTCCGGTCCTGGGGCGTAGTGTTTCCCACCTCAAAGACCTCATAATCATCATGACAATGGGAAGAAGCATCACAGCCCTGGCTGTTGTGGACGGCACCACAAAGGCAATGAGGAAATTGGTTACCATCAGCACAATCAGCACCGTGTTGACGCTCTTTCCAAAAACCGCGTGACCAGAAACAATGCCAGACGTTTTGCAAGTCCGCTCTTTTCCATGCCCGAAGCAATGACAAAGGCTGCTATCATCAGCCAGATTACTTCAGCCAAACACGCCCAGGGTGGCTTTTTCTGTCAGGCCCCTGCTGCCGGCAGCAGAAAAATCACAATCAGTGAAGTTACATAGTTTGGAATCCCGTTGCTCACCCACAGAATCAGTGCAAACGCAAAGATGCCCATGGCCATCTTGCCTGAATAGGACAGTCCCGCGGGAGTCCTCATGGTCCAAATCAGCGTCAGTGCCACCAACGCTGCCGGTAGCCCGAAATACGCCATGCGCATTTCAAAAGGGCTTTTCTGTTTTTTACCTTTGCCGGTACGCTGCTCAAAAATACCCACTCTCCTTTTGTACCGTCTCCGGTACTCTGTTTGATTTGTATTGCTTTGATGTTACCATTGTAGTCTTAATCCCTGGTCAGATCCAATCAATAATCTTTATATCCTGTCATAACAGAACGTTATAGTTACCATTTTAGTCCCGCCTTCCATAAGACTTCTTTATAGTTGGCTTTTTTCCTTTGATTTCTCATTAAAAATCCTATACTTTTTCCTCTGTTTCCGCTAAAATACAATTAATAATGTTTATGGATTGGAGGAAAACACATGGATTTGGAATCCTTGGAGAGTTTTCTGGAGGTGGAGAAGCATAAGAATTTCACAAAAAGCGGCAGAAAGCCTGTTCTGTACCCAGGCAGCGGTCTCCATGCGCATCAAGCGACTGGAAACAGCCCTGGAATGCGGCCTGTTCAAACGCTGCGGCCGGCGTGTGGAGCTGACCAGAGAGGGAGAGATTTTCCTGCCCTATGCCAGGCAGATGGTGAATACCTGGAAGTCTGCGTCGGAACACCTGCTGCAGACCAGGCTGATGGAGGAAAGCGAGATACGGATCACCTCCTCCAGCACGCCGGAACCTACATCATACCCTCGCTGATTTACCTGTTCCGCCAGTCCTATCCCTTTACATAACAGTGATCAACCACATCCAGTCCACCAGCGCCATATCAGATGTGATTGGGGAAATTTCTCCCTGGGCATTATCTCCCAGCCCGCCTCGGTGGGCACGGACGAGCTTTGCTGCGAGCTGCTGATGGAGGACCCTGTGCTGGTAGTCCATCCCCAGCACCCGTGGGCGAAAAAAGGGGATTCTCTTTAAAGAAATCACGGAAGAAACCCTGCTGATATCCAATCCCAATACGTCCCTGGTGAATTATCTGGAAAGGAGGGCCGCCTTTCATAGAACCTTCCAGGCTTTATGTGGCCGGCAACATCGAGGCCATCAAACGCGGGATACGCAACCACCAGGAATTTCCATCATGTCTGAGTATGCGGTGCGCCAGGAACTGAGCTGGGCCTTTTAAAGCAGGTCCCCTTCTGATCATCCGGGACTGAAGGGCAGCTCTATACCATTTTCCGTAAGGATACCCGGTTTAAACTGTCCACCAGTCTGTTTTTGGAATTTTTCAGAAGGCCGCGGAGGATAACCGGCTTCGTCCCAGTTATAGACAGGTTCATGCTTCCATACTTAACCATCAGTTAAGAAAAATCCTCCCGCTGTTTAACGGCGCCTCCATTGTGCAGCGCCGTTCTATGGTTTATACTAACCATATCCGGCCGGACAAATATGTTTTAGCGAAGGAGAGATTACCATAACATGGATATAAACTAGGTCCGCGCATTGCGTCACTGCGCAGAGCCAAATCCATGACGCAGGAGCAGCTGGCCCTTTCCCTGCAGGCGTATCGCCTCCCTGCTGTCAGCAAATGGGAGACAGGCGCCTCCTGCCCTGACATTTCACTTTATGCCTCTGGCCCGCGCCTGGAAACCAATGTGGATACCCTGCTGCAGTTTGAGGAAACCCTTACAGAAGAACAGATTGACGCCCGGCTGAACGAAATCGTTGAGACAGCCAGAAACCATGGGTATGAAGCTGTGACGCATGGCACAGTCACTGCATACCTATCCTCAAGTATCCCCTTAAAGTCCAGGGCAGTTATCTGTTTGACCTGTTCATGATGCTGTTTCCCGCCCAGCCCCAAGAGATTAGGAATGGCTGGACGAAACAGAAGAAACAGCTTTTAGAGGACGTGGGGAAGCTGGCGCTGCTGCCTGCTGGGGCAGGCGGTGGCAGTATCCCACCTGGCCTCCATCGCCATTTCGGAAGGCGAGCTGGAGAAGGCAGAGAGCCTTTAAAGGAACTGCCCCAGCACACCACTGACTCCACCTCATCAGCTATGCTGTATCTGAAAAGGGAGCTTCCCAGGCATTGGAGGTCATACAGAAACGCCTGTATGTGCTGACACGCCAGGTACAAACCTTCCTGATTCAGATGATGAACCTGAAAGACCCCAGACAGCAAGGACACTGAATGTAGTGTTATTTACCGCCAGCTGGAGGAGCTGCTGGGCGTTGGAAACGGCATGAGTCCCGGCTTTTGCCCAGGCTTATCAGCGGGCCGGACAAGACCAGCAGGCGTTGGACAGCATGATTCAGTTTGTGGACGCCATCACCGGCACTGTCCAGAAGCCCAATCCCATCCTGTTCTCTCCTGCGGTAAAGATAGACGGGGAACATCCTGCCGCCACAAAGGAAATGCGTGAATTGCTCCTGAAGAGTCTGCTGGATGATGGGTATTATAAACAGTTTTCATGATAATAAACGGTTTATGGACGCAGTGGATAGCTCAGGGGTAGTATTCAGGGAAGAAACAGCCTGAGCATCTGAGAGTGGAAAAAGGACAGCCGCTTGGTAAAAATACCTGTCAGGCTGTCCTTTACACATTTTTTATATCACTGCACATCTTCCACCAGCACACATCTGGCGGACTTCTCAATATGAGCCCTCATGACTGCTTCCGCTTCATCCGGATCTCCTTGTTTCAGGCTCTCAATGATTCTCTTGTGGAATTCAATTCCATCCTGGTGTCCCTCCTGCTGGGCAAGCCATTACAATTCCTCTCAGCAGAATTGTCTTCCAAAGACTCACCATGGAGTTAATGAAACAAATCAGCAGCGGATTTGGTTGCCTGGCTATACAGATATGAAACTGATGTCATAGTCAATGCGTTTTATCCCATACATCCTTACATCTCAATCATTCCCTGCAGGTACTGTTCCAGCTTCTCAAAATCCAAATCATCCTTTTTTTTCAGCCACAACCCTGCTGGCATAGGGCTCCAGCAGCTTGCGCATCTTTATATACATCCATATATCCGATATCATCCAGCCGCAGCATGCGGTTGAGAATCTCTGTAACACTTCCGCTTTCAGGCTTTGCTATAAAGGTGCCTTCACTGTTCTTCTGCACAATCACTGTCTTCCTCCTTAAGCAGCTTTAAAGATTCTTCTCATGACATTACGGCTGATTCCGAATTTCAATGCCAGCTCCTGCTCACTTGGAAGCCGTTCCCCTGCCGCAGCCGAATTACTCAGAATCATGTCCTCCATACGGTCAGCCACTGTCTCATAAATTTTTTCTTTTTACTTTGAAATCCAGATCTTCCATATACATTACCCATCTCTATCTTATTATTCTAAAACCCCTGGCGGTTACATGTCCTCCTACTTATCTTAATACAACAACAGAAAAGTTACAAGAATTTTATTCGGCCAAAGAGTCTCGGCAGCCACATAATGACATCCGGAACAAAACGTTATAAGTATCAGCACCAGACCATCACAAAAACCATGGGCATGACTTTTTATGATGGTGTTCATCTTCTCTCCGCTGATTCCCGTCACAATAAATAATAGCATGCCAAATGGTGTACAAAGTCCAATCATGGTATTCAGCGTAAACACCACCCCGAAATGAACCATGTCGATTCTAAAGGACTGGGCTATCGGACATAGGATAGGCGCAAATACCAGCTGTAAAACAGCTGAATCCAGCAGCATCCCCAGTATGAACAGCAGTATGTTGACAAAAACAAGGAAGGAAACCTTTGTGGTGGCAAAGACAGAATCAGATTCCTGCCAGGGACGGAAGATTCTCCACTGCAATCACATAAGAAAACACATAAGCAGCACCCAGCATAATGCCAATCTGTCCTGCAGACTTCACCGTATTCTTCAATACCTGGATAAACCTTGACAGTGTTATGAACGGTACGCAAAAACGGATATGAGCAGGCGTAATGCCACTGCCCCGGCCTCTGTGGCAGTCATGATGCTCTGTATAAATTCTACTCAGAAGGATGATGGGGTTAGGAGGGCAGAACTGCGCTCACTGTCATTTTGATGGAATTCATCCTTGGCATATTTTCTTCCGCTGATACTTTCTCTTATTAGCAATATAGCAGACATAAATACACAGAGCCAGGGCTGTATAATTCCAGGCACCATGCCTGCTAGAAACAGGTTAAGCTGAGCGGATGCGCCTGCAATGACCCTGTATATTACCAGGGGATGCTGAGGGAAGATGGGGCTCATTAAGGCGGTAGAACCAGTTGTTATGGCTGCGCTGAACCTGCCAATATATCCTCCGCATTTTGCCTCAATTTCCATGATCTTAAGTCCCGATGCATCAGCCACCGCGGAACCTTGTCATTCCTAAAATATCAGGATGCAATTATTCACATGCTCCAGGCCGTCTCCTTCCACCGGCCCACCAGGAATCTTTGAAAAAGACAATATCTTATTCGTTACCTTGTTGGAATTATGATATTCGCAGCAAAGATACAAAGGGACTGCTGAAGAGAGCTGCTGGCTGTACATCTTACTGGTAAAATTCTCCACCACCACACTGGGTCCATACTCTTCACAGCCAGATAGAGCGTGGAGGATATAATCTGTCTCTCAGTGATATCGGCATCCTGATGACAAAAACACACCACCAGCAAACCAAGGGAAATCATCGCCTGGGCATGGTCTATACTGCCTTCCTCCTTTCCGAAATTCCTTATAACAGCTCAAGCCAGGTCCCCGCAGTACCCGGACAATGGTAATAATCTGAAACACGAAAATCCTAGATACAAATCCCCAGAGGAACCTTGGAAACCGTGCTGTACCTTGGTAAAATAAACCTGTAAAAACTCCAGTGCCTTATGGTACTCAGATAGACCAGCAGGCCAACTATCAGATATCCTGAAGGAAACGGAACAGCCTCCTGACCTTCTCCCCCACAAGTTCATAAATCACAGAAAAAACATTATCATCTGTCCGCTGTGCATAGCAGCATCCCAACGTAAATAATCCATACATAGGAAATCTGCGCCAGCTCATAAGGCCATACTAGGGGATTATTAAATATGTATCTGGATATAATCTGCAGGGATGAATGCCACAAACAGCAGAATAAACCAGCACATAGGCATGTAAATCTCTATAAAATCCATGACAGCCTGAAAGCATTTCTTCCATACGTCCATTCAGAATACCTCTCATTAATATTTCAAATCCTTTATCTGATGATACAATTCCATATCCCAATCTTTTACCATATCCTTGTCGTTCAAATAATAGTTCTCAGAATACTCCATGAACGCATTCAGGTCCGGTTCAATAACCGTTAATCCCTGCTCCTTCCAGGAACGTAATTGCTTCCTGTTCCTGCTTCAGGTTTGCCTCATCGCACCACGCTGTGGCTGTCTTAACTGCCTCTGTCATGATATCCCTGTATTCCTGGGGAAGAGACTGCCATTTCTAGCAATAATGCAACTGAACTAAG
>VOFH01003015.1_pt1 | contig 22812 bp, 43 predicted proteins | sample 5384091 | NCBI WGS metagenome assembly VOFH01 (sample SAMN12384727, study PRJNA508395) | human gut metagenome | isolation source: healthy gut G | host: Homo sapiens
CCACAGATAAAATATATTTTGCCCATATGACATCTGATACATTGGGCAAAAATATGTTTCAGCATAATACGCCATTTGGGTACACCCAATGTTTGCAATGATTCAATAAAAGGAGCGCATTTTACTTGTTTGGTTTTGGCTCTGACCGCCCTTGCGGTTGAACACCATCCCAACAAAGAGATGGATAGAATCACATTTTGAACTCCTGCCCCCAGGTATGCAGCCAAGATAATCGTCATGGGAAGCATGGGAATTAACAAAAATATATGAATCAATCCATTTATCACTTCTCCCTAACCATCCTTGAAAATAACCTGCGGCAATTCCTACCAGTACTCCTACAGCCAGTGAAATGAACGAAGCGGTAATTCCTACAAGCATAGTGGTAGATGCCGCATAAATCAATTCTGATAAAATATCATATCCCATATCATTGGTTCCCAACCAATGGGAAGCACTCATAGGTGCCCAAGGTTCAAACATGTCTTTCGGAGAATATGGAGCAATCCACTGTGGAAAAAAGGAAAACAATGCAAATATAAGCATAATAACCGCTCCTATGATAACGGAAGGAGTCATCCATACCAAATATTTTTTATGTTTCATTGTTTACACCAAACCTTTGCCTAGGATCAACTAAAATACAAATCACGTCTGTTAATATGTTTCCCAATATTACTAAAAGAGCAATGAAAAAGAAACAGCCTTGTAGGGTAGGATAATCGCGAAAGACAGCTGCATCATAAATTAAGCTTCCCATGCCATGAATGGAAAAAATAACTTCTGTAATCATGGAGCCCGAAATTAAAAAAAACCAAGATTTAATCCTACCATAGCAATGAATGATTGGCATACATTTTTAAAAATATGAATAAAACAAATACGATTGGTGGATAATCCTCTTGCCTTTGCATATATCACATATTTCTCTTCTTTCGCTGCAGCAACAGAATTGCGTACCAGCAAATATTTATTAGAGTGGAGACCAGCGTTACGGTTAAAACAGGCAAAATTAAATGCCAAACGCGGTCCCAAAAGGAGAAAAAGCCGTTGGATGAAGCATTGGTAGAGGTTAATCCTCCCAAAGGAAAAATATCCAGTTGAAAACTAAACACTGTAACCAACATCATGGCTAATAAAAAAAGTAGGAACCGCATCCAGAACGATAAAACCGGTTGTAATTCCACTATCTAATTTTGTATTTTTACGGTAACCCATAATGGTACCTAGTACCAAAGCCAAAAGAGACGATAATATTAATGCAGGAATTGCAATCATTAACGTAGAAGATATCCTCTTTTTTCAATAAATTACTGACACTGTCATTATTATGATAGGAAAACCCCAAATCACCTTGAATCAAATGAAGGAGATAATCGCCAAATTGTTGCCCTAACGGTTTATCTAACCCCAGTTTTGTTTCATACTCCTTCATTTTCTCTTCACTCATAGAAGACTCATCCTGACCTGTCAGCATCAATACAGGATTGCCCGGCATAATTCTGGGAAGGAAAAAATTAATTAAAATTACAACAAATAAACAAATCAAACTGCTGATAATACGACGTATGATTTGTTTTCTGGAACGTATCAATAAAACTTCCCCTCCTTAGTTTTCCGAGGTTGTTCTGTTTTCCAATTCATTACCGCCGTATGATAGGTAATATCATCCGTGCACATTCCATTTTTGGAATTCTTTGATAAGTACGTATAAATGATATCGCGATGTTTGGGTTGGTTGTATCCAAAAATATCAAAATAAATCCGATATCGTTCCATAGCTTCTTCCAGTGGTATCACAGAATGGGACACAGAGTGAAAAATTGTATATTGGGGTATCTGCCCAATGCATAAAAGCAAATGAAATTGATATATGACATCCGGTGATAATCCCTTCAGCGGTTGGTCGGTAAGCTGCATTCTCAATTGTCTTCTCAGGCTTGAAGATGAATTTTTGGCAACCGAAACCAAACAACAATGATTTTTAGACAAACGTTCAAATTTCATCAGACTTTCATAATCACAAATAGCAGGACACATTGCCGCAAAGACAAAATCATATTGTTTATTTTCAGGTAAATTTTCAAATAAAGACTGACGATACGTAATATTAGTTATTTTATCTTCCTCTGCGCGCTGTTTCAGCACACATAGCATTTGTTCTGACATATCCACAGCGGTAACATGTTTATAATTCGCAGCAAAATTTAATGTGTATGCTCCTGTTCCGCATCCTATTTCCAAAACTTCACACTCTTTTGACTGTTCTTCTTGTGCATTTAACACAGAAATGATATTTTGTGTCATACCATTACTCTCATTTGCGTTTTGGTGTTTGGCGATATGATTCCAGTAAATATTCCATTTAGAATACTGCTCCATTCTCTCTTTTGGGTACAACCAATTTGCTCTGAAAAGCAAATCAGAGATTACTTCTATATTAGATTTCATACCTATATTCTCCCAATAAATAAAGGGATGTGAACAGTAATTGCGCTGTATCACATCCCAAACATTCTATTCTGTTACTTTTGTGATGGAATACCATGTATCCATATTTAACAATCCAAAGGTACCGTCAACGGTAAAATCATGAAAGTCGCTGTTGTATGCTTGTATAAATTGGTCCCAATACATTGGAATTGCAGGTACATTTTCTGCATAATAACGCTGTACATCCGCTACTAAATCAGCGTATTCGTCACTGTTAGACGTTCCCATTTTATCAGCCAACTCCTGAAAAGCAGAATCATTCACATTTGCCATACCTGTTTTGGAACGGCTATCCATATAAGGAACACCTGCACCTTGTTTCATAACCATTCCCCAAGGTGTAGCACGTGTCAGCATGGCTACATGACCGCGTTCTTGTTCCGAAATGGTTCTGAACTGTGCTGTATCTACTGATTTTTTGAACTACTTGAATCCCAACTTCTTTCAGATTAGCCGTAATCAATTCTGCCATTCTGGCATAGGTGGGTTTATCGGTTCTGACTAAAATTTCTAATTCCAAATCTTTTACCGTTGTATTCCAAAAATTCCGTCTTGGTTGGAATCTTTGGCCCCTGCCTGTTCTAAATACTGTTTTGATTTTTCTATGTCTCTTGTTAGCTTCTCTGTATCAATATACCCAAAAGAGCCTTTTGGAATGATACCAAAATTACCTGTGTTTGCATATTCCGTACCAAACAATTTAGCCATTTGTTCGTAATCAATGGCATATGCAATTCCTTTTCTGATATCTGCATTGTTAACGGGCTCAGCCTGAGTATTAAATACATTAAAGTAATGCCGGTGTCCGGAACAACTTGCAGTGTAATGTCTTTATTACTTTCCAATTTTTTTGCTTCGTTTGCGTCAATTCCGTTGGCATAGAAATAAACCATGTCAATTTCGCCTTTTCCAAAGCCATATATAATGTATCTGTATTTGCATATAATTTCACGATAATTTTATCTACATTTGGCTTTCCGTCAATGTAGTTTTCATAAGCTTTAAATTCTAAAGTTCCGGCACTTTCATCAAATTTGACAAACTCATAAGGACCATTACCAATAGCTGATTTCTCATCTGTAAATGTTTCCAAATCTGTTACATCTTTAAAAATATGTTCCGGAAGAATACGGAATGTAACCAAATCAATCGGTAATCTTGCATTTTCTGTTTCTGATACAAACTCTACCGTTTGGTCATCTACAACACGAATTGTATAATTCGGAAACGTATTCTGCAATTCTGCTGTAAACTTCACATCTTGTGCTGTAACGGGTTCTCCGTCATGCCAAGTCACTCCTTTACGCAACTGAAATGTCCACGTTTTATTATCCTTTGTTTCAAAGCTTTCAGCCATGAACGGCTTTAAATCTCCATTTTCATCTTGTTTTACAAGCGCCATATGTGTCAATGTACCCGACAATACATCAAAATCATATGTCTCTCGACTAATGGAGGTAATCTTCATTGTAGTACCAATCACCATCGTATCAATTTGTTTTGTTGTGTCGGCTGCTCCACTTACAGCCGGTTCATTCGATCACTTGAAGTATTCTCTTGTGTTCCGCACCCTGCAAATATGGCAACACATAAAATGGTTGCCATAATGAATGAGAGTATTTTCCATTTTCCTTTCATCTTTACTCCTCCAAACTAAAATTTTATGTAAATCACGTAAAGTGTTTACGTACCTTTCATTAAACTGAGCATGCCATTTTGCAAACCATAAACTTTACTGCAAAAATGCTTTTACCAAAGGGAGATTATGCGATATAAAAATAAAGCTAACATTTTGTTCTTTTATCAATCTTTTATAAATTTGTATCACTTGTGCCTGTGCGGAAACATCTAGCATAGATGTGGATTCATCTGCAATAATCAGCTCGGGTGATACTGCCAATGTTTCTTGCAATTACAACACGTTGCGCTTGTCCCCTGATATTTGACCGGGATAACGCGTAAAGATATCACGCTCTAATCTGACAGAATGCAATAATTGATAAGCGCATGTTTGAGCCTGTTTTTTCTGTTTAACCAATTTATGTACAAATAAAGGTTCCATAATGCTGCTTCAACCTTTTGTTTGGGATCAAGCGACAGATATGGCTGCTGGGGAATCAGCTGAATTTGCGTACGAAATTCTTTTTGAAATGTTTTTTTCAGCCCCAACGATGTGCGTCCCCTTAAAATAAATATCTCCGTATTCAGGACGTATCAACCCGCAAATAATTCTGGCTATGGTAGATTTTCCGGCACCACTTGGTCCTACAATTCCGACCGCTTCCCCTTGCTCTACCGTGAAAGAAGCATCATCAATACCATCTGCTTTCGTTTGTTTCCTGCATAAAAACTGCATTTTTAAGTGTTCTGCTCGAAAAAAAACATCAGACAAAAAAGCACCTCCTCCAAACCGTACCAATCTGATGCAGTTAGGAATCTGCTCAGCACAAATAGTTTTCGCTTTTTGGGCATTGAGCATAGAAAGGGCATCCTGTTTCTGACTGTATTCCATCGGATTTTGATAAATCTCAAAACCATTTTCCGGCAACGCATGTATCAAACTTTGGGTATAGGGATGAACAGGCTGCTGCAATATTTCTTTTGCATCTCCGTATTCCATAATCATGCCTGCATACATCACAGCTATTTTATTACAGCGCTCTGCAATATCAATGCTATGTGTGATTAGAATGACCGCACTATTTTGAAACGATTCATCTAATCGGTTTAGAAATAGCAGCGCATTTTTTCGTCCACTCCCCTAGTTGGTTCATCTGCAATTACCAATTGAGGCGATGACGATAGCCCAATTGCTAAATGACGCGCTGTGCCATACCACCTGATAACTGAAACGAATATTTATTTAATATTGTTTCAGGATTCTCAAAACCAACTTGATATAATAAATCAGTTGCTTTTGCAAGCATGTCCCGCTTTTTGTTTATTCCATTCGCTTTGAATGTTTCAAACATTTGATATTTTATTTTTAATACCGGATTCAAAAATTCTGAACCGTTTTGGGGGATAAATGCGAACGCTTTCCCCTGAATGCATTCATTTCTTTTGGCTTCAACTCCAAAAGATTTTTGCCATTTAAGTAAATTTTTCCTGCTGCGTGACAGTTACCTGGCAGCAAACCAAAAAATAGCCATTGCCGTCATTGTTTTACCGCATCCGCTTTCTCCAACAATGGCCAAACGATCACCCTTATCCGCCGTAAAACAAATATCTTGAATAATGGTAGATGAACCACTTTTTGTTTCCGCGGTTACAAATACATTTTTAATTCCAGAATATGTTTCTCCATCTCAACTCTCAACAGTCATACTATATTTTTATGTTACGAAGCTCTATCCAAAATGAAATCAAAAACAGACTATAAGCATTTTTTTAATGTTATATAAATATCTTCTGTTTTACACTCAGGTAAATCTTGATAAATGGAATGTACACAGCCAATGATAATAATTTTCAATTGAGGTTTCTTCTGCTGAGAAATATCTATACCATTTAATTTAAAAAATTGCGTTATAAATTTTATATTGCGCAAATAAGTTCTTTTCATGAATAAATCCACTCCTTCTTGATGGAGCAAAAAACTGAATAAGAGACTGGTTGCTGTGTATGTATTCCGACACTGCCATTAATGTACTTTGAGAGACAGGATGACAGGCAGCACGCAAATCTTTTTTATAAATGTCGCCAATTCCGCTTATAAAATCATCATGAAGCTCATAAATTAAGTCATCCATATTTTCAAAGTTTGCATAAAAGATGTTCTCGATATGTGAGAGGCTGCTGAAATAGATTTAATATTAATTGCCCGCATCGGATTTTGTTTTAACATCTCTTTTACAGATGCTTTTAACCGTACTCTTGTCTGCTGTTGTTTCTTCATATATTTCTCGCCTCGTTTGTAAATCTTTAACATCAATCTAACATTCATCAAATATAAAATCAATTCATTTTTGCCTTAGTGAAAAATTTCAGTCACTTTTGGTTAACACTCTCTGTATTTGTGTTCACCACACTCTCATTTACTATGTTATACTTTTTATAAATCATGATAGAACAAAAATGAATTCTTTCACATCCTGGTAAAATATAAAGCTTTACACAGAATCAAATAAATATAATATGTATTAGCTGTAATTGATGGTCAACTTAATAAAAAGATTTTGTTTTTTCTCTATTATGATGGTCCCCGCATTCCTTAATTTCACATATTTCATACTTAGGTAACAAGTATTGCTTAACCTAAAAATTTCATTATTTTCCCTTATATTTGTAATAACAGCTAATCTTATTAAATTATTGTGATTCTAAAAGCAAAAAACTCAGGAGATTTTCAGTCTCCTGAGTTTTTATCATTCAAGATTATTTTTCACGGTGAAACTTACATTTATTGTGCCATGAATTTCAATTGTAGTATTAGTGTTTCGATACTATATACTTTTTAAGAAAATAGACGATATAATTCTTTCTCTTTTATCTATCTAAAAATATTTTGGAACAAACAACCAAAGAAATGCATGGCTCCTCTAGTACATAAATCATAAGTCTAGACGTGATGAAAATTTCAAATAAAGCGGCTGACTTCTTTGTCTATCACTAAGCCATCTAAAAGCTCAGTCTAAATCAAAATCTTTGATTTATGCGTCTTTATTCTCTGTTCAAAGAAAATGTTTTAATTGATATATTCAAATATAACTAATATAGTGGATTGGACCTGATGATAATGCACTTTAAAATTACCGAACCTGATTGGAATTGTCTTCATACAAATATGTTTTTGCCCACCTAGAAAAGGTATTGTGATTGGTATTCATTCTGCGGGAAGCTCTCTCAGACTAATTTGTTCATCTAAACCACAACTGTAATACGTCAGGAAATCCTTCCGGAATGGCTAACCTGGGTCTGCCAAAACGAACCCCCTTTGCCTTGGCTTCACGAATGCCTTCCGCCTGACGCTGTCTGATATTTTCCTTTCTACCTGAGCAACATAAGATAAAATCTGCAAAACAAGATCTGCAATAAATTTACCTGTAATACCGTTTACAGGACTTTTTGTATCAAGCAACGGAAAATCAATTACCTTAATATCCATCTTTCACTTTTTGTTAAAAAACGCCATTGTTCAATAATTTCATCGTAGTTTTCTTCCCAATCTGTCAATCGATTTAATGTACAATAAATCCCCTGCTTTTAATTTTTTTACCATCCTTTTATAATGCGGTCTTTTAAAATCTTTTCCGGAAAATTTGTCGATGTAAATATGTTTATCATCTATCCCTACCTCGTACATTGCTGCCATTTGACGGGCAATGTTTTGATCCTTGCTGGATACCCTCACATATCCATATTCCATAATATGAAACCTCCTAAACAGTCCAAATATATGTCATGTTATGCCGGTACACTATTGGTGTACTAAAATATAAGCTTCTATGGGAATTTGGCCCATTTGTAGTAGCTTCCTTTTTTAAATTTAGACACAGTTTATCATTTTCCCTAAATGTGTTCATACGCGAAATTGCAAAAATGTACTTTCTCCCGATGTATCATATCTGCAAAAATACGCCCTATCTCCCTATCAAATTTATTTTTCGATATATTGGTAAATTTTGTGCAAAAATTCACAATCTAAATATGTAAAATGATATTCCAAATATTGATACTAGATTTTTTGTTGCAATTATGTATAATGAGATTGTAGACAAAATTACAATTTTTTAAAACAAATGTGTAAAAGGAGTTAAAAACATGAAGAAAAAAGCATTGGCAACCTTTTTTATCCGTATGTATGTTAGCTACAGTAGCAGTTCCTACTGCAATTGTTTCTGCAACTACTGATTCCGGGGATGCAGGTACCAGTTCCAACCAACCGACAGAACAAAAATCCATAACTGTTACAAAAGATGAAAAGTTCAGCTCAGTTTGACTCTCTTGAAGATGCTTTGGCAGCTGCTGAAGAAGGCAGCACAATCACATTAAATGAAAATATTACTGTTACTCAACGTGCCTACATTACAAAGGAATTACACTAAATGGAAACGGTCACTCTATTGCAGGTGTGGGAGATTTCTCTTCCTCCTCGAACCCGGCCGTAGTATTAATTGATACTGACAATGCAGTTGTTTTAAGCGACTTGTCCATTATTGGCGGTACAAGCAATAAATTCCCACTCAACATTTATACCAGCCCAAATGTTACTTTTAAACAATGTTTCTGTTACAAACGTATTCACAAATGGCGGCGCTATGCTTGTGTAAATGCTTCCAGCGTAACAGTAACCGGCAACTTGTCCGTTTTCTACTGCAGCAGGCTCATGGTATGGTATTAATGTAGACTCCGGTGTTGGTGTAGAGTCTACAGACCCTATTTTAACATTGCTGCAGGTTCTAAAATGACTTATGCCAATACAGATGACGGTTCTTACAACGCAGAAGGTCCTGCTGCTATTTGTGTTGATAAACCAACACAATATACAAATGCAATTGCAGGTTATGAGGAGGCCGGTCTTGCAGAGCCTACCAGAAATGAAAAACAACAAGATCTTTTATTATCTTGCACAAGCAGCTGATGTAAAGTATCCGAAATAACTTTAGATCAAACTGCTGTCACACTAAAATCCGGCGAAACAGTTCAGCTTCATGCAACTGTCAATCCGGAAAATGCAACAAACAAAACAGTGACTTTCTCTGCAGATAATCAACAAGTGGCTACTGTATCCGAAGATGGCCTTGTAACAGCCCACGCTCAGGACAAGCAACTATTACTGCACAAACAGCAAACGGTAAAACCGCTACCTGTGTTATTACCGTTGAAAATGAAGTTGTCACTCCTCCAAGCAGCGATATTGTTGCTCCTACACCGGAGCTATCCGATGAAACTGTAGTTGGAGATACTACATCCGTTAGTGCTCCTGTTGAAGTTTCTCAAGAATGCGCTCAACAATGCAACTGCAGAAAATCCTGTTACCATTTCCGTTCATCTTCCAACAACCGCTTTGGTACAAACCATTGCAAACAGCACAACTTCAATATTTCCTTGGACGTAACCATTCCCGATGAAGCGATTCACAATGCAAATGTTAAAATGGCACAAATTAAACTGGAGAAAGCTGTATTTGAACAAGTAAAAGCTTCCGGTAAAACATTTACCATTCATAGTTGCAGGGATTTCTGATGGAAAAAATCTTTATTCATGGACTTTTGACGGCAACGAAATTACAGACACCACAATTGATGTAAACTTAGCTTTGGCGGTTAGCTCTTCGAAGATAATCAAGCAATTAAAAGCTTTAGGCGGTAACAAGGTACTGTTCTTTCTTTTTGCTCATGAAGGCAAATCTACCTGCAGCGACTGTAAAAAGTAGATGTAAGCGCAAGTTTCCAACCGGGCGAAACAGCCTACTTCTACTACTATAAATCCGGAACTATAAAAACGCTAATGCAGGCAATGGGCGACGGTTTGTGGTAGACGAAAATGGTTATGTTGAAGTATCCATTACACACTGCTCTGATTATGTGTTACCAAAACACAACTGAATATCGACCATGATAACGGGTACAAACAGCGGTACAAATATTGGTAACGATATGGACTCTCCACAAACCGGAGATAATACAAATCTGATGATTAGTATTGCTGCGGTTACAGCTACAAGCGCTGCAATTACAGGTTTTGTTGTTATTAAAAAAACGTAAAACACAAGACTAATGTGTTAGCCAAATATGTTCTTACTTGATAATTTTTTTCTCTTAAATCTATGATAATAAAAAGGCTTGAAATAAATTCAAGCCTTTTTTTATTATGCAAAAAATAAAACGGTAACTCTCGTTACCGTTTTATCTCTCTGGAGCTGCTAACGCGATTCGAACGCGTGACCTCTTCCTTACCAAGGAAGTGCTCTGCCGACTGAGCTATAGCAGCAAAATGGCGACCCGGAACGGGCTCGAACCGTCGACCTCTAGCGTGACAGGCTGGCGTTCTAACCAACTGAACTACTAGGCCAGATATTGATTTGCAACGATAATTATTATACCTTTTTTTTGCATGTCTGTCAACAGATTTTTCATCTTAAATATTTGGTATTTTCTCATACTTTATTCATGACAAATTGCAAAAAATTTGTTATAATATTTATTATATAATAAATAATTTTGGTGGTGAAAGAATGCCTGCTTTTGTTGAATTTGACCATGTATATAAACGTTATAAGATGGGTGAAGTCACAATCACCGCAAACGACGATGTTTCATTTGCAGTAAATAAGGGTGAGTTTGCTGTCATTGTAGGCTCCAGCGGCGCCGGAAAATCTACCGTACTCAATATTCTGGGAGGGGGTATGGACCATTGTGATGAAGGCACAATTTATGTAGACGGAAAAAAAATCAGCGATATGAAAGAACGCGAACTGACTACATATCGCCGCTATGATATCGGCTTTGTATTCCAATTTTATAATTTGGTACCAAATCTAACTGCAAAAGAAAATGTTGAACTGGCTTTGCCAAATTTGTAAGGACCCATTAGACGTAGAAACCGTATTGACCAATGTTGGCTTAAAGACCGCATGAACAATTTTCCGTCACAATTATCCGGCGGTGAACAGCAGCGTGTTTCCATTGCCCGTGCCCTTGCAAAAAATCCAAAGCTTCTTTTATGCGACGAGCCAACCGGCGCTTTGGATGACAATACCGGTAAAACCATTTTAAAACTTTTGCAGGATACTTGTTATCGCGATGGTATGACCGTTATTCTAATCACTCATAACCATGCCATTACACCAATGGCTAACCGAATTATTACTATGAAAAACAGCAAAGTAATCAGTAATGTTTATAACGAAAATCCGGTTCCGATTGAGCAAATTGAGTGGTAAATACACTTAATACTGCCCCCAAAGAAAGGGGAGCATTTTATGGGCGGAGCTCTTTGGAAGGATACCCTTCGTGAAATTAGACATTCCATTAACCGCTTTATCTCTATTTTAATTATCATAGCGCTTGGTGTAGGCTTTTTTTGTTGGTATTAAATGTGCCAGCCCCAGTATGCTGAAAACAGCAGATGATTATTTTCAAACGCACGATTTAATGGATTTTAAACTGCAATCCACTGTGGGATTTGATGATGAAGATTTACAAGCCATTGCGGATATGGAGCATATTGCGGAAATTATGCCCTCGTATTCTGCGGATGTCATCTTACAGCAGGAAAATAAAAATGCAACTGTAAAAGTGATGGGCATTCAACCTGATGATTCCTCTTATACAGAATTGAACAAACCCGTTGTTATTGAAGGCAGAATGCCTCAAGCTGCCAATGAATGTGTGGTAGACCATTCGCAGGCTGTAAATGAATCCATTACCATAGGCAGTACTGGTACAGTTTGCCCCACTGTCGGCGAACAACCGCTTTCAGAAATACTAAAACCGCGATACTTATACAGTGGTAGGTATTAGGAGTCTCCTATGTTTATTACAGCAGACCGTGGACAAAGCACGGTTGGAGACGGTACCATTTATTGCTTTTTCATGATTCCCCAGGAAAACTTTGCATACGAGTCCTATACAGAAGTATATGTTCAGACTGATATGAGCAAAGAAGGTATTTCCGCTTTCAGTGATGAATACAAAAATGCAATGAAAGAAATCGAAACGCAGCTGGATGAACTGGGTAGCGAACGCGTACAAAACTTTGAACAAACCACATTAAAGGATGCACGCGAAGAGCTGGCACAAGCAAAATCCGATTACGAAGAAGGCCAAAGGAAGCTCAAACACAGTTAAACGATGCCAAACAACAGTTGGAAGACGGTAGAGTACAACTGGAACAAGGGCAATCAGAATTAGAAGAAGGAGAAAAACAACTGGAAATCGGAGATGCAACTGCCGCGGCAGGTTTTGCATCGGCTGAATTCCAATTAAACTCCGCAAAACAACAGTTAGATTCCGGTTGGAGCGCACTTGCTCAGTCAAAAGAACAACTTGCACAATCCGAACAGACCATCAACGACGGAAAAGCGCAAATTGCAGACGGCGAACGTCAATTTGCAGGATGCATGGAATCAATATTATGACGGAAAAGCTCAACTGGAGCAAGCAGAACAAATGCTTGGGCAAAGCATCTTCACAGCTTACCCAAATCAAACAGGACTACGAATCTCTTGTTGCAAGCGGTGAATTAAAAAATCCGGAAAACAGTTGGAGTTTGCCCGAATGGCATCTGCTTCTTTAACAGACTTTATTCATTTGCTGCAAAACAATCAAGGAAATGCTGACATTATAACAATGTTGCAATCTTTAAAGTCTGAAATCGACAATCGCATTCAAAAGGCTGAAGAGGAAATTGCACAGGAAAACCTCTTTCTCCTCTGATAACAGACACTGAATTGGCATTGATTCAAATGATGATGCCTGCACTGTTCCAACAAGCAGAAACCGCCTTAAACGATGCTGCTGTACAATTAGAGCAAAGCAAAGCACAATTAGAACAAGGAAAAGCAGAACTTGACCGCCAACAGGCACTGCTGGACAGCAAAAACAAGAACTGGCTTCCGGAGAAAGCACAACTGGAGCAAGGCAAAAAGCACTTGCAGAGGCTGAGCAAACATTAAACGAAAGTCAGGCACAGTACACAGCAGGCATTGAAGCACTGCGGAGACAAAAGAACAATATGAAATTCAACGTGCGAACGGAGTTGCCGAATTGGAGTCAGGGCGCGCTGAATTGGAACAAGCAAGAATTGATGTGGAAGAAGGGCAAAAAAGAATACGACAAGGCCGTTGAAGAAACAAATCAGACTCTTTCCGACGCCAGAGCACAAAGTGACGACGCACAAGAACAGCTGGATTCCTTCGACGAATTAAAATGGTATGTATTCAGCAGAGATGATAATCCCGGTTACGGGATTATGAATCTGATACGCAGCGTGTCGACGCCGTAGCGTCTGTCTTCCCGTATTCTTTATTGCAGTTGTTATCTTGGTAACCCTGACAACTATGACACGTATGGTTGAAGACCAGCGCATTCAAATTGGTACCTTAAAAGCACTGGGATATTCTTCAAAAGCAATTACGGGCAAGTATTTTATTTACTCTTTCCTTGCAGGTATTATTGGCTGTACGGTAGGATTGGTTGTGGGAATCTTCTTATTCCCCAGCTTAATCTATATGGCATACGGTGCAATGTATCCTGCACTGCCGGATTTGATTTATTCCGTACCATGGTTATATCCGTTTTTGGCAATTATTGCAGCAATTTTATGTACATCATTTGTTTCTATTTTAGCTTGTTACAATTCACTTCGTGTACAGCCGGCTATTTTAATGCGTCCAAAGGCTCCAAAACCTGGCAAACGTATCCTTCTGGAACGAGTAAGCTTTTATTTGGAAACATTTGAGCTTTACCTCTAAGGTAACGGCACGTAATTTATTCCGTTATAAAAATTCGTTTTTGATGACTATTTTAGGTGTAGCAGGATGTACCGCATTGATTATTGCCGCTCTGGGCTTGAATGACTCTGTATCTGTCATTGGGCAAAAAACAATTTGTAGACATTACCCATTACAATACAACTTTGGTCTTTAACAAGGAAAAAAGTGCAGAAGAAGCGGGTACAATTAAATCCTATTTGAATGAGAATGAATATACCAAACAAAATATCTTTGTATCGATGCAGTCTGCTGTAACACATAATGCCGACGATTCTGTTACCATGGATACGTACTTGGTCGTACCGGAATCGACCGAAGATTTCTCTTCTTACATTGAACTGAAAAACAGAGTCAGCAAAGAAGAGCTGCAAATGAGCAATGATGGTGTAATTATCACTGAAAAAATTTCGATGAAATTAGGTTTAAATGTTGGGGACCATGTTACATTCCGTGTAGACGATAAAGAATATCAAGCGCCCATTACAGGCATTACGGAAAACTATGCGTATCATTATATCTATATGCCGCCTGCCGTATATGAACAAGTATTTGGAGAGCCTGTCACCTACACCAATGCGTTTGCAATTGTACCTGATTTAGATGATACTGTAAAAAGTGAAATTGCAGACGATTTACTGGAACGCGATGATATTATGGCATTATCTTATAACGATACCATCATAGACCAATTTAACAATACCATTTCAAGTATGCAGGCGATTGTTGTCGTTATTGTTTTGACAGCCGGTGCATTGGCATTTGTCGTTCTTTATAACTTAACAAATATTAATATAGAAGAACGTGTACGTGAAATTGCCACCATCAAGGTATTGGGCTTTAATATGAAGGAAACTATCAGCTATGTATTCCGTGAAAATATTATACTCACGTTACTTGGCATTGCCATTGGTCTGGGACTTGGAACCATTATGACCGACTTTGTAGTTAATATTATAGAGTTAGATTTGGTCATGTTCGGGCGTGGCGTAAGCTGGATTAGTTACGTTGGTTCTGTACTCATAACACTGGTATTTGCAATACTGGTAATGGTAGTAATGTCCTTTAAAGTCAGAAAAATTGATATGATAGAATCATTGAAATCAAATGAGTAAAAAGCTGATGCAAACATTTGCATCAGCTTTTTTATTGACAATTATAATATCATTTTTCATGGCAAAGGCTCAAATAAACCGTAAAAAAGATGTCAAATACTGTTTTAAAAATGATTCCAAAATGCAGTCTGTCTGAAACACCAAAAAATTTTTGCATCATATACAATACCCTAAAAAGTATAAAAAAGTAATGAACCATAGCTTTTTATCAGTGGAAAACTACGATAGTTAAATTGACACACATGTGTTGTTTCTGCTTCTATCTCTAAAGACACTCTTCTAGACAAGCAGGATACTCCTCATCAATCAATATATAACGGAAACTGTATTTTTGACACATTTCAAGATAATACGCGTTATCTTCAAGCACAGATTGCATGGTACAACAGGTATTATCCATACGCTGTTCGATTGCATTTGCATGCTCTTTTATCTCCGAAAAATGTTGTTCAATATAACATTGACTCATTACCAGACAATAATAATGAATTTCATTCAGATACTCGTCTGAAAAATCCTCTTTCAATAAAATGGAATATAGCTCCCCTCTATCACAAGATTTTGCTCATTCTCAACAGCAGTTTTTATCATCTCCCGTATGATAGGCCACAGAAAAAGTTCAATTCACTATCATCTTCGGGCGTTAAATTGGTATATCCGCTTCGTATGAGTCCCGTTTTCAAAATATCAATAGACAAATACGGATATTGATACTTTTCTAACAGTTTTTATTGCCAATACAGTTTTTTCCTGTATGCAGCTCCTGTGATTAGGATAATCACGTTTTGTCATCTCCCTATCTGTTGCGAATGAATAAAATCATTCGAAATCAACGATATTGCAATTTCCAAGCCAATACACGGAGTGCCCTCTCGTTAATTTCTTGCTCTGTAATCGTACCATCTGTAACAGCCTGCTTGATAGCCGCTACACCGCCTTCTAAATCGGATGTAAGAAGAATATCATTTCCTGCCTGAAATGCCATGATAGAAGGGTCTTGACCACCTGTATAGCTTGGTATTGCCTGCATCGCCAAATCATCTGTCATAATGACGCCTGTAACACCTAATTCTTCTCTCAAAATTCTATGTACTTCCTTGGAGAGTGACGCCGGTGCGCCGGAATCCATACAATTTACAATATTGTGTGACACTAACACAGCAGGCGCTCCGCTTTGATTCCTGCCAAAAATGGCAAGAAATCCGATGATTCAAAGGTGCTCATCGGTCGATTGTCATAAGCGATACCTGTATGAGTATCCTCATTATTGCCGTATCCCGGAAAATGCTTTAATGTACTTGATATTCCCTCTTCATTCATGGTTGTGACAACTGTACTGATATAATCCGCTGTACTCTCTGCATCTTGCCCAAAGGTGCGGTCATAAATAAAATCTGTTTCCTGAAAAGATACATCTGCTACCGGTGCTAAATTCAGATGAATACCCAAACTTAACAATAATTGAGACTTTTCCTTTGTATCTTCAATGATAGCGGACATTCCACCTTGTGCATATACTGTTTGCGGTGACTGAAATTTATGGTCGGCTATGAGAGGATTGGAACTGACTCTTACGACAGTCCCTCCTTCTTCATCCACTCCAAAAATCATGGGAACATTACTTGCATTTTGAAAGCTTTGTAAGCTCTCTTTCACTTGCTGCGCTGTTTTCCCATCAATATCACGTGCAAACAAAATATAGCCTGCCGGCTGTAATGTCTCAATTGCAGCAATGGCGCTGCTTTCTGTTTCAGGACAGCGCGATATAAATAATTGACCTATTTTTTGTTCTAATGTTAAAGTATCCAATATAGTTTGTGCTTCTGCCTTTGTTGCAGAAAAAACATCTTTTGAAATTGCTGAGTGCCCTGTTGAGATTCCGTTTCTGATTCTGTTATAGATGAAGTATCATGATTCGATTGTACTTCACTGGCAGCGCTATTGACATTGGAAGAAACTATCTCCTGACTATTTGCACAACCGCTTAGTACAAGTACCAATGACATGAACATAACAAGGAGCATAAATGCGGACGTAGCCGATACATGCGTTTTTGGATTCGTTTCATACCTTTTCTCCCCTCATACCATTCCTTTTACTAACAAACTTTCTATTTCAATATCGATCATCATATCGATAAATACAACATATGTAAAGAAAAATTAGAAATTTATTGATTACATTTTTTGAAACCATACGCTGCAACATAAAAACCATTTTTATGAGTCATTTAAGAAAAATGTAGCAAGAAAATGAGACAATAAAGTATCTATTAATATGTTCATACAAATTTACTCTACAGAATGGTTTCTTGCTCTGTTGGATACTTTCTTAGTCCTATCCTTCTATTACTTGATATATTTTGCTACTAAAATTTATCATTTACCAAAAAAAGCAGACACCTAGGTGTCTGCGTTTTTACAAGGCTGTACGCACACAGCTTTTCTTTACTGTCCGATTGCAAATGTTAATTCTGCTTTGCAAGCAATTTGTCCATTTACTTTAGCGACTGCAGCGCCAATGCCTACAGGTCCACGTACCTAAATCATTTCAATTTCCATTTCAAGCACATCGCCAGGCACAACCTGCTGCTTAAATCGAGCATTTTAATACCGCCGAAAAATGCAATTTTGCCTTTGTTTTCTTCAACAGAAAGAATGGCAACTGCACCCACTTGAGCCATAGCCTCAATAATTAAAACACCCGGCATAACATGATGCTGTGGAAAATGTCCCATAAAGTGCATCTCATTTGCTGTTACACATTTGATACCTTTTGCTTTTACACCCGGCTCTAATTCTGTAATTTTATCTACCAATAAAAATGGATAACGGTGTGGAATAATTTCTTGTATTTGATTGCTGTTTAATTCCATGTTAATCTCCTTTATACTTCTTCAGAAGAATCGTTGCATTATGTCCGCCAAATCCCAGTGAATTGGACATTGCATATTCAATTTCTTTTTCACGGCCGACATTTGGAACAATATCCAAATCGCATTCAGGGTCAGGAACTTCATAATTTATGGTTGCGGGAATAAAACCTTCCTGCAAAGCTTTTGCTGTAATAATGGCTTCCACAGCGCCGCTGCCGCCTAACAGATGGCCTGTCATTGCTTTTGTCGAACTTACTGCCAATTGATATGCATGGTCGCCAAATGTAGTTTTGATGGCGAGTGTTTCTCCACGGTCATTTGGAGGTGTAGAGGTGCCGTGTGCATTGATATAACCAACTTGTTCAGGACTTACTCCTGCATCTTCCAAGGCACCTTTCATCGCCCGTGCACCACCGCTTCCGTCAGGTACCGGCAGTGTCATATGGAAAGCATCACAAGTTGCACCATATCCTACAACTTCTGCATAAATTTTGGCACCACGTGCTTTGCATGCTCCAGTTCCTCTAAAATTAAAGCGCCGCTTCCTTCTCCCCATGACAAATCCGGAACGTTCTTTATCAAACGGAATGGAAGCGCGTTTTGGATTATTACATTCAGTCAGCGCTTTCATTGAAGTAAATCCACCAATACCAAGTTCAGTAACAGAGGCTTCAGAAACCGCCTGTGCACATAATTTCAGCATATCCGTCACGAATATGACGGAACGCATCACCAATGGCATTGGTTGCACTGGCACATGCCGTTACAACACTGGTACAAATGCCTTTTGCACCAAGTTCATTGCAATACATCCTGCTCCCATATTTACAATTAACATGGGGACAAAGAACGGGGACACACGGTCATGGGATTTTTCAAAGCACGGGTATGTTCGCGTTCCATAGTACCAATACCACCAACGCCTGAAGAATAAATAACGCCAAAACGTTCCGGATTGATTTTTTCAATATCCAGACCGGAATCTGCAAAAGCTTGTTTTGCGGATACAACAGCATATTGACAGTAAGTATCCATTTTCTTAGCGTCCCGTTTCTCAATATAGTCGTCCATATTAAAGTTTTTTTGATTTCAGCCGCAATTTTTACTTTATGATTGCTGGTATCAAAATTTTTAATAAAATCGATGCCACATTTGCCTGCCTTAACAGACTCCCATAACTCCCTGCGGATTATTGCCGATTGGAGTTAAAGCACCAATTCCTGTTACCACTACGCGTCTTTTTCATTCTATGCTCCTTTTCTCCGCCCTTTCAGCAGAAATAGATTGTCTAAAAATTGAATTACATTACCATACCGCCGTCAACATTAATTACTTGACCGGTAATATAACGGAGAAAGCATCGCTTGCCAAAAATGCAGCTAAGTTTGCAACATCCTCTGTTTCTCCCATAACACCATTGGGATAACACGTGTTATTTCGGCTTTTACATCATCGGACAACACATCAGTCATGGCAGTTCTGATAAAACCGGGAACAATTGCATTTACAGTTACACCGCGGTTTGCAAGTTCTTTTGCCATAGATTTGGTCATGCCAATCACACCTGCTTTACTTGCAGCATAATTTACTTGACCGGCATTGCCTGTTACACCAACAACAGATGCCATGTTGATGATTTTGCCGTATTTTTGTTTCATCATTGGGCGTGCTGCTTGTTTCATGCAGTTAAAGGTTTTAGGGTTTACCGCAATTACAACGCATCAAATTCTTCTTCGCTCATGCGCATTAACAGATTATCTCTTGTAATACCTGCATTGTTTCCAAAATATCCAACTCTGCCAAAGGTATCCACTGCTGTTTGGAACAATTTCTCGCAATCTGCCATTTTAGAAACGTCGCCTTCATAACGCTACTTTCGCTCCTAACTTTTCGCATTCCGCTTTTGTATCTTCTGCCCTGAGTTTTTTATCGCCAATGTAGTTAATCACTAAATTTGCTCCCAGCGAAGCAAATTTTAAACAAATTTCTTTTACCAATTCCGCGGCTTCCGCCGGTAACAGTACAATTTATCTTTTAAATGCATGTCTTTTACTCCTTTATACTTTCTAATGTTTTTGTTAAGGATGCAACATCCTCTACCTGATATATGGAAACGTCTTTTGAAATCTTTTTGATAAATCCGCTCAATACCTTACCGGGGCCTATTTCTAAAAATGTATCAATGCCCCTGGTCAATCATATAGCGAATGCTATCTTCTAAATAGACTGAAGACATAATTTGCTTTGTTAATAAACCTGAAATGGTTTCATCCGGCTGAAGCTCTTTTGCAGTTGTATTGAAAACAACAGGTATGTTCATATTTCCAAAGGAAACTTGATTTAATTTTTCTGCCAACTTTTTTTGGAAGCAGGTTCAAAGCAGAGACGTATGGAATGGACCGCTTACATTTAGTGGAACCACACGTTTTGCTTTCAACTCTAAAAAGCAACTTCGGCAGCTTTATCTACTGCAGGCAACTTCGCCGCCAATGACGATTTGTCCCGGACAATTATAGTTTGCAGCTTGTACCAAGCCTACTTTGGAACCTTCCGATACTGCCTGCTCCACCAATGCTCTGTCAAGACCCAATACAGCAACCATTTTACTGTCAATTCCTGCACTGCTTCTTCCATAACCTGTCCACGGTAACGCACCAAATCCAGTGCGGTTGCTTGGTCAAATACTCCTGCCGCATAAAGAGCCGAATACTCACCTAAACTTAAACCTGCTGCCATTTGTGGAACGATTCCTTGCTCTTTCAGCACCTCAGTAATTGCAATCGCAGTTGCTACCATGCAAGGCTGTGTATACTGTGTTTGAGATAATGTTTCCAGTGGACCTTCAAAACAAAGTTTTTTTACATCAAAATCCAACTGGATACTGTCAAACACTTGTTTTTGCAACAGGATATGTTTTATATAATTCCTGTCCCATACCTACCGCTTGACTGCCTTGACCGGCATATACAAATGCAAGTTTCATTTATTCACCATACCTTTTCTAAGAAAAATCAATCATTCACCGCTTTGATATTCCGTCATAATTTCATCTATAATGTCCTTTACGTGAACAATCTCTTTCATGCGGTAACCGTTGCTGCCACAGAAAAACAATCCATCTTCCCAATTGCCTTTTGCCGCTTCTGTCAGCGCTGTGGTAATACAGAAGGCTGCCACTTTCGGTCGTCACAAGGCCGCAGACATACCAAACAACGGGTAATTTTTTCTTTTCTCCTCGCAGTAAGCGTTCCACAAACGGAGAACGCAGTGCTCTGCCCGGCATTCCTACCGTACTTTTGATTAAAACAATATCTTCCGGCTTTACATTGAGATAACGCTCTTTATATGCAAGGCTTGCGTCACATTCGTGTGTTGCAATAAAGCGTGTTAGCAATCTGTGCGCCTGCTGCGCCATATCAGTAAATTTCTTTACGATCATATCCTGTGTACACACCGCCTGCTACAAACACAGGAATCTTCACGTTATATTTTTTCCTCAAATGTTTTGACCACGGTCTGTACATCTTGAAAAATTTCTTCTAATGTTTGTTCTCGATTTTCGGATAGTTCCTCCATAGGAAATCCAAGATGTCCGCCTGCTTGACTGCCCTACTACGATAAAATCAGGCAGACGATCATGCTTTTTTTTCCACGACGACAAATAACCCTTGCGGATTTACCAGAAGAAACAATCGGCGCAATGGCAATATCACATCATACAATGGCAGGCAATTCCAACGGAATACCCGCTCCGGAAATAATAGCATCAGCACCACCTTCAATGGCTAAGCTTTTACCATTTGGTCATAATAACGCAATGCTACCATTACATTAATTCCAAACCATACCATTACCGCCTGCAATTTCTTTGGCTTTATGGATTTCATTTTTGATTTCTGTCAAATTATCTTCCAAAAAGTTCTGCCAGAAATCATCACAGCGATATCCTGTATGAGCAGTTGAAATAACACCCATACCGCCGTTTTTTGCAACATGCCCGCTAAATTTCTAAAAACGCCAACCATCCGCAACCGGAATAATCGGCACTTGTAATGTTTTATTCCTAAGTTTTTATTGTCTGCATATTTTTAAACTTCCTTTTCTAATGCTAAATATGCCTCTTTGTAGCAGTCTTCAAACAAACCATCAATAATCTCTTTTTAGAGGTTTGATTTCATTACATAAGCCGGCAACTTGACCGGCCATTAAAGAACCGTTTTGTACATCACCGTCAATGACGGCTTTTCTCAAAGAGCCAGGGTATATAGTTCCAGTTCCTGAGCACTGGCACCTTCTTTTTCCCGTTTGATATATTCACGGGCCATTTATTTCTTAAAATACGAACAGGAGTACCGCCAATTCTCCCTGTAACAATGGTATCGGTGTCACCTGCTTTACAAATTGCTTCTTTATAATTTTGATGGATTGGGCATTCTTCAGAAACCAGCAAACAATATACCTACCTGTACACCGCTTGCTCCCCAAAGCAAATGCTGCCAATACCTGACGTCCTGTTGCAATGCCTCCTGCTGCAACTACAGGCACGCCTTCACAGCATCTATCTACTTGAGGAACTAAGGAAAAATGTAGTTAATTCGCCAATATGACCACCTGCTTCGGTACCTTCTACGATAATAGCGTCTGCACCGCTGCGTTCCAAACGTTTTGCCAAAAGCAACGGTTGCGGCAACAGGAAGCACTTTTAAACCCGCTTCTTTCACGCTACCATATATTTACCCGGATTACCTGCACCTGTTGTAACTACCTTGATATTTTCATCAATTACCATTTGTGCAATGGCATCTACATCCGGATTCATCAACATGATATTGACACCGAATGGCTTATCTGTCAGCTCTCTGCATTTGTGAATGTGCTCACGCAGTGTTTCG
>VOFH01003893.1_pt1 | contig 22791 bp, 38 predicted proteins | sample 5384091 | NCBI WGS metagenome assembly VOFH01 (sample SAMN12384727, study PRJNA508395) | human gut metagenome | isolation source: healthy gut G | host: Homo sapiens
ATCAATCTGAACCATAGGCTCACCACCTGTAGCAGTAATACCGCCGCTCTGGTAGAAAAATTTCTTTGTTTCATATTCCTTAAGCAATTCATCAACGGTCATTTCTGTACCGCCTTCCATTGACCACGTGTCCGGATTGTGACAATATGCACATCTCATTGGACACCCTTTAAAGAACACTACAAATCTTACACCCGGTCCGTCTACTGTTCCGCAACTTTCTGTTGAATGAATTATTCCTGTTGACATTCTGATTTTCCTTTTTTATTTGTATTTATTATAACTGCTGCTGCTTGATGATTTCATCAATATCAAGACCAAGTGCATCAGCGTCAAGGTCACCTGTAAATACGTCACAGTCTTTTCCAAGTGCTTCTGGAACTACTGTAAATGTAGTCTGAGATACCATCTCTAGCGTTTTCGAAAGGAATCTTAGCTACAGATGCAAGTGATGCTACAGCACCATGTGTATCTCTACCATGAAGTGGGTTAGCACCTGGTGCGAATGGCTGTCCCATCTTTCTACCGTCAGGTGTGTTACCTGTGTTCTTTCCGTATGTTACGTTTGATGTAATTGTAAGGATTGACTGTGTTGGAATACTATCTCTGTATGTGAAGTGCTGTCTTAAGTAACCCATGAACTTGTTAACGATCATAACTGCGAGCTGGTCAACTCTGTCATCATCGTTACCATATTTAGGAAGTCACCTTCTGTTTCATAGTCAACTACGATTCCATCTTCATCTCTGATAGCTTTAACCTTAGCATACTTAATAGCTGAAAGTGAGTCAGCTACTACTGAAAGTCCTGCAACACCTGTTGCGAACCATCTTGTTACATGAGCATCATGTAAAGCCATCTGGATTCTTTCATAACAATATTTATCATGCATGTAGTGAATGATGTTAAGAGCGTTAACATAAACGTCTGCTAACCATTTCATCATGTCTTCATATCTTTCCATTACTTCATCATAATCAAGATATTCTGATGTAATTGGTCTGTATTTAGGTCCTACCTGAACCTTAGTCTTTTTCATCAACACCACCGTTAATAGCGTAAAGTAAACATTTAGCAAGGTTTGCTCTAGCTCCGAAGAACTGCATTTCTTGCCGATTCTCATAGAAGATACACAACAAGCGATACCATAGTCATCACCATTGATTGGTCTCATTAAGTCATCATTTTCGTACTGCATTGATGAGTATTCAATTGAAAGCTTAGCACAGTATTTCTTGAAGTCCTGTGGAAGTCTTGTTGACCAAAGAACTGTAAGGTTTGGTTCTGGAGCTGCACCTAAGTTTTCTAATGTATGAAGATATCTGAATGACATCTTTGTAACCATGTGACGTCCGTCAATACCAACACCACCGATTGCTTCTGTAACCCAAACTGGATCACCAGCGAAAATCTGGTTGTATTCAGGTGTTCTTGCGAACTTAACACATCTTAACTTCATAATGAAGTGGTCAACGAATTCCTGAATCTGTTCTTCTGTAAATGTTCCGTTAGCTAAATCTCTTTCAGCATAGATATCGATGAATGTTGAAGTACGTCCTAATGACATAGCTGCACCGTTCTGTTCCTTAACTGCTGCAAGGTATCCGAAGTACATCCACTGAATAGCTTCCTGTACGTTCTGAGCTGGTCTGCTAATATCAAATCCGTAAATCTTACCTAATTTTTTTAATTCTTTAAGAGCTCTAATCTGTTCTGAGTATTCTTCTCTATCACGGACAACTTCTGGTCTCATTTCTGTAGGTGTAGCTGCTTTCTGAGCTTCCTTATCTGTGATAAGTGTATCAACACCGTATAATGCAACTCTTCTGTAGTCGCCGATGATACGTCCACGTCCGTAAGCATCTGGAAGACCTGTTACGATGTGGTTTGTTCTACATGTTCTGATTTCTGGTGTGTAAGCATCAAATACACCAGCGTTATGAGTCTTTCTGTAGTTTGTGTAGAAATCTACAACTTCTGGATCTACTTCGTATCCATTGTCACTACAAGCCTTCATTGCCATACGGATACCACCGTTAACCTGAAGACCTCTCTTGAAAGGCTTATCTGTCTGAAACCAACAATAGTTTTCTTTATCTTTATCTAAGTAACCTGCGCCGTGTGATGTGATTGTCTGTACAACCTTTGTATCCATATCAAGTACGCCGCCTGCTGCTCTTTCCTGTTTCTGAAGATCAAGTACCTGATTCCATAAATCTGTTGTTGCCTGTGTAGGACCTGCTAAGAAACTTGCATCACCATCATATGGTGTGTAGTTCTTCTGGATAAAATCTCTGACGTTGACTTCTTTTGCCCATTCGCCTGTAGTAAATCCTTTCCATTCTTCTCTCATCTTGTTTTTCCGCCTAAAGATAAATGTAAAGCATAAAATATAGTGAATGACTAACGATAGCTTAATAAATCATCTACTGTCTTCTTCTTTTTGGAACACCAGGTTCTTCATCAGGATAACCTACAGCAACAAGTGCCATAAGTAACTGTCCCTCGGGAACCCCGATAATCTCTTCTGCTTTATCGATGTCATACAATCCCATTATTACCGTTCCCAAGCCTTTGTCATTAGCTGCCAAACACAATGTCTGTGTAGCAATGCCATTGTCAAATGCCAACAATCTTTTCGAGATGTGGAATAACTGCCATCTCTCAAAACCTGAACGCTTGTCCACTATTAATGTAGCAATAAGAAGTGGTGCTCCATTAATAATTCCTCTGTTGTGCTCTGCACAACATTCCTCTGCAAGCTTAGCTTTAATCTCAGCATCTGTTATTGCAATATATCGTGTTGTCTGAGTATTCTTCCAAGAAGGCGCATACGAAGCATCCAAAACCAAATCTTCAATAATATCCTTAGATATTGATTCCTGTTTAAACTTTCTAACACTTCTTCTTGTTTTAATGCATGTTATTGTATCCATATCATACACCTCTCAAAAATATTAGCCAGTGCCGTGTTTAATTGTCAAAAGACGCAACTAGACACAATAAAAGTAATTTTCACTAACTGTGAATAATATAACACTTTATCTTTTTTTTTTCAACGTTAAGAAGGAATTATTTTCGTTTTTAAAATTTCACGTTTTTCACTTTATAAAGTGCAATCCTGGTATATATTTTCTTTACATTCTTATTATATGATGATTGTTTTTATTTTTCTGTTGCATTTGCAACATATTCATGATAAAAATTTTTATACAATAGTTATATCAATATAGATTGGAGTTTATTTATGGAAATAACAAAAACAGATTTGTTTTACAATATTTCAGAACAGCAACAGGCTGAAATGATGCACTGTTTTAAAACGTATACCAGAACTTATAAATCCGGAGAATTTATCTGCTTCTATGACGACAACAATATAGGGTAGGTATAATCGAGTCAGGTAGCGCAAGGGTTATACATTTTCTTCCTAACGGGACCCAGACTATTCTTGAGCAATTATGTCGTGGTGATCTTTTCGGTCAGCTTTTTTATCACTATGCCTGTCCTGAAAACATTTCTCTTGAAGCTACATGTGACTGCGTTGTTCGTTTTATTGATTATGAACACATTATAAAAAGATGCTCGAAAGCTTGTCCACATCACAGCCAGTTAGTTAATAATATTCTTGTTATAATTTCAGATAAGACAAGATCTATCTGTGAACATCTTGAAGTTTTAAGCGGTCGAACCATACGTGACCGTTTAAATAATTATTTTGAAATTTTGTCTTCGAAATCCGGAAGCAATACTTTCAAGCTTCCTTCACAATGACTGCCCTTGCGGACTATCTTTCAGTTGACAGAAGTGCCATGAGTAGAGAATTAAAGAAAATGAAAGATGAAGGATTGATACAGACTAACAAAGGAATTGTTACCATTAACAGGTAATTTGCCACTTGTCGTATCACAAAAAATGGATGCCCTCAAACACGTTGATTTTCTTATTTTGCTCCGTCGTCTATCGTACAGCGAAAAACTAAACTCGCTTCTGCTCGGACAGTAGTTTTATCGCTGTACACTATACTCGCAAAATTTCGAAAATCTGCCTATTGTTTGCTGGCATCCATTTTTTTGTGATACTTAATTAAAATATCAAAATTCCAATTCACCTTTCCCTTTTGTACTGGAATAATTGGGATAGGACCTTTTTGACACTGTAATTACATTAATTTATTATTTGGATTCTGTTACGTCGTTCACTTCATCTTTGTCCGGGAATACTGCATTAAGGATAATTCCTGCAATTGATGCAACTGCAAGTCCTGAAAGGCTGATTACTACTCCTCCGATTGAGAATGAAACTGCTCCGTCAACTCCGCTTAATACATCTGCCCATTCCTGAACTAAACTTGATACCTAAAGCACATACAACGATAATAGCTGCAACGATAACGTTTCTGCTCTTCTTAAAGTCAACCTGTGCTTCTACTACATTACGAACACCGATTGCTGCAATCATTCCATAAAGCATAAATGAAATACCACCAACGATACCTGATGGCATAGCCTGAATAATCATGGCAAACTTAGGGGAGAATGAGAATAACATTGCAAGATAAGCTGCAATTCTTACTACTCTTGGATCATATACTCTTGAAAGAGCAAGTACACCTGTGTTTTCACCATATGTTGTGTTAGCAGGGCCACCAAAAATTGATGATAATGTTGTAGCAAGTCCGTCACCTAAAAGTGTTCTGTGAAGACCTGGGCTGTTAATAAAGTCTTTTCCTACTGTAGCACTGATGGCACAAATGTCACCGATATGTTCCATCATTGTTGCAATGGCAATTGGAACCATTGTTGTAATAGCAAAAATAATTGCTGAGCTGTTGTTCCAGTCAATTGAAAAATTGTTTCGTCCATATGAACAGGAAGACCAATCCATGCTGCATCAGCAATAGCTTTTAAATCAACCTGACCTGCTTCGCCTAATAACCCTAATCCGTTTCCGAAAATAAGGGCGAATAAATATGCTCCAATTACACCTAAAAGAATAGGAATAATCTTTGCCATTCCTCTTCCCCAGATATTAAAGAATATTACGATAACAAGCGCTACGACGGCAAGTGGCCAACATGTTGCACAGTTATTAAGTGCTGATGGTGCAAGGCAAAGACCAATAGCAATAATAATAGGACCTGTTACAACAGGTGGGAAGAACTTCATAACCTTCTTAACACCTACTAACTTTATTAGCAACGCTAAAACTAAATATAATAGGCCTGCGCAGGCTACACCTAAACATGCATATGGAAGCATATGAGCTGAATCTTTTTACTCCAAAGTCACCAAAAGCTCCTGATACTGTTGTATATCCACCAAGGAATGCAAAAGATGAACCAAGAAATGCCGGAACCTGTAATTTTGTAAAAATATGGAAAAGAATAGTTCCAAGACCTGCCATAAGTAATGTTGTCTGAACATCAAGACCTGTTAAAAGTGGTACCAAAACTGTTGCACCAAACATGGCGAACATATGCTGGAAACCTAAAAGAAACATCTTTCCTTTTCCCAACTCTCTGGCATCATATACTGCTGAGTTACCAATTTCGTTGTTTGACATTGTCAAATCCTCCTTTTTTTACTTTCGATAAAACATTTTAGCAGAAGTTTAAAGATTTTTCGACCGCAATCTCTAAAAACGTTATAATGCACAAAAAAATAAAAGCATTTAGGCTATTTTTTACATTGTTACTTAATATAGTCTAAATGCTTTATAATTTATTTTTTTATTTCTATAATCAATTTGTGTCTGATTATATTATTCCTTCCACTGCAGTCTGTGAAGGTGACCTTCCATCTGCATTCCATGGAAATCATTCTGTCTTAACGCCTCATAAAGTACAATTGCAACTGAATTGGCAAGATTTAATGATCTAATCTCCGGATTCATTGGGATTCTAATACAGGTATCTTCATTATCTATCAAAATCTCCTCCGGTATTCCTGCGCTTTCTTTTCCAAACATTATATAATCATCCGGTCCAAACTCTACATCTGTATATCTGTGTGGAGCCTTAGTTGTAGCCATCCAAATCTTTATTCCCGGATGCTGATCCATAAAATCTTTGAAACTATCATAAATAGTCACGTCCAAATCATCCCAATAGTCCATTCCTGCACGCTTAAGATTCTTCTCATTTATTCTAAATCCCATAGGTTCAATAAGATGAAGCTTTGTACCTGTTGCACAACATGTTCGTCCTATGTTACCTGTGTTCTGCGGGATTTCAGGCTCTAATAATATAACATTCATAACCTATCTCCATTCTGTCTTACAAAACTGTACACTAATGTACATCTGCTAATCATGTAAGCTTATAGTCTACTTCTGCTCCAGTCTTTCAACAAACTTTCTAACTCTGCCAAGGGCAAGCTTAAGATCATCAAGTGAATATGCATATGATATTCTAAGAAAACCTTCTCCGCAATCACCAAAAGCTGTTCCCGGAACTACGGCAACCTTTTCTTCCTCTAGCAATCTTGTAGCAAACTCTTCTGATGTGAGTCCAAACTTCTTAATGCTTGGGAATACATAGAATGCTCCATATGGTTCAAAACAATCAAGTCCCATATCTCTTAATTCGTGAACAAGATAGTTTCTTCTCTGATTGTATGACTCCTTCATTCTTGCCACATCATCATCACCGTTTCTTAATGCTTCAACTGCTGCATACTGGCTTGTTGTAGGTGCACACATAATTGCAAACTGATGGATTTTAACCATCTGATCCATAATAACCTTTGGTGCACACGCATAACCAAGTCTCCAACCTGTCATTGCATAAGCCTTTGAAAACCGTTAATCAAAACTGTTCTTTCCTTCATTCCCGGAATACATGCTATTGAAACATGGTCTTCCTTGTAAGATAATTCAGAATAAATTTCATCAGATAATACAAAAATATCTTTTTCTATACAAACCTGAGCAATATCTTCCAAATCCTTTCTTTCCATAATAGAACCTGTTGGATTATTAGGGAAAGGTAAAACCAAAATCTTAGTTTTGTCAGTTATCTTTTCTAAAACTTCTTCCTTAGTTAAGCGAAATTCGTTCTCTTCCTTTAATTCAATAATGACAGGAACAGCATGTGTTAATTCAACACATGGAACATATGAAACGTAGCTTGGCTGTGGAATCAAAACTTCATCACCCGGATCAAGCATTGCTCTCATCGCAATATCAATGGCCTCGCTACCACCTACAGTAATCATTACTTCGCCGTTATAATCATAATCTACATCTAATTTTCTTTTTAAGGTAATTGCATACCTCCATCTTTAGCTCTTTAAGACCTGAGTTAGATGTATAAAAAGTACGTCCTTTCTCAAGACTATATATTCCCTCTTCTCTAATATGCCAAGGGGTATCGAAATCAGGCTCACCTACGCCAAGTGAAATAGCATCTTTCATCTCGCTTACAATGTCAAAAAAACTTTCTAATGCCTGATGGTTTAATTTCCTTTGTTACTTTTGATAATGGATCTCTCATTATGGTGTCACTAACATCCTTTCATCTTTTTCTTTTTCATCTAAAATCATTCCGTAGTCTTTATACTTCTTCAATACAAAATGTGTTGCTGTATTCAAAATTGAATCTAAAGTAGAAAGCTTACTTGATACAAACTGGGCTATGTCTTTCATTGTTTTTTCTTCAAGTATAACTGTAAAGTCAAAACCACCTGACATAAGATAAACTGCCTTAACTTCTTCAAATTTATATATTCTCTCTGCAATTTCATCAAATCCGCTTCCACGCTGTGGTGTAACACGAACTTCGATTAATGCTGTTACTTTTTCATCGTTAGTTTTATCCCAATCAATAAGTGTGTAATATCCACATATTACACCTTCATTTTCCATATCCGCTATGGCGTTGGCAACTTCCGCCTCCTTCGCTCCTAAAAGAATCGCCATTTCATGAATGTCAATTCTGCTATTTTTTCAATTAAACGTAAAATCTCTTCTCTCATTGCCAATCTCCTTTTTTAAATAAATTTGTATATTTCATCACCTCTTGGAGGTTCCAAATACCTTGTTTCATCGCCATTTATAACTACTCTGTTCTTATTCTCAGTTATCTTTCCGATTACTTCTCCATAGATTCCGTTAGCGTTTAGTGACTCTTCTATTTTATAACCATCAGGGCTTACAATCAATAGCGAACCTGAACCTTCCAACAAATAAGGGTTAATATCCATAAATTCTGCTATTTCAATAACCTGCTGCCAAATAGGAATCTTGTTAATATCTACCTGAATGCCTTTATCCACACATGAAGCCACTTCCCATAATCCGCTAAACAATCCTCCTTCAGAAACAGCGTGCATATACACAGCGCCTGCATCTATTGCTATTGCAGAAGCTTTCTCGGTACTAGTGTAATCTTTCAATTCCAAGCATTCAGAAATAAATCTTCCGGAGAACTTGCCTGCTAACTTATCTTTATATCTTTCTGCTATAACAGATGTTCCACCAATAGCAAGTGTTCCTGCCATTATAACATCCATTCCCGGTTTTATGCTATCACTTTTTTAGTAAATTGCCTGTTGTTCCAATCATAAAAATGTTAATAATTGGACCTTCAGTGGCTCCTCTATAAACATTACACTGGTTAATTTCCACATTATGACTGTCTGCTGACTTTCTAAAATTTTTAATCATTCTGTTTACTTCTTTTTCTTCAAATTCCAATGGCATTGTAATGCTTAATTGTAAACTTTTGGAACGCCACCCTTTTCGCAAATACTGTTAATACTTCGCTGAACATAAAACTCTTCACATCCGTCAAAAGTCTTTAATATACAATTAGAAGACACTACAGCCGTAATGTCTTCTAATTGTATGTTTGCAGCATTTACTCCCCGGTTTAACTCCTTCGTTTTTGGAATTTAAATTCTTTAAAATAGCTCTTTTATAAGTTACTTCTGAAACTTTTCCCGGATTCATAATTCACCGCCTTATTTAACTATTCTGATTTTTTGATTTCTTACTTGAAGTTGACTTTTTTGTTTTCTCTTCACTACTCTTCTTGTCATCCTTATCACTATCATCTTTCTTAATTGTTGTGGAAGCCTTCTTAGTTCCCTTTACAACAATTGTTGGTGACATTGCATAAGTACTTGTATGTATTAATTCCTTACTAACCTGCTTGCCGTTTTCATATGTAATCTTCCATAATTCAGCCACATACCCTACATGACCTGAAGATTCAACTTCTGAATAGCCTACAGGCTTACTTGAATCCTTCTTAGTCTGTGTTTTAACAGGTGTAGTCTTTACAGTCTTGCTTTCATATTTTACTGAATGACCTGCTTTCCTTGTGTCATGTCCATAAATATTGAAAGTAATTGAACCGCCTGAATTATAAATACCTTGAACATAAATAGGCGCATCAGTATCATTTTCAAATACTAAATCCTTGTAATCTCCTGCCAAAGCTGCATCTGCTGACAAAGGAACATATCCTACTGCCATTGAATGTGGGAATCTCTTAACAACCTTAATCTCTGCTCTAAGCAAAGCATTGTAAAGTGTACTTGAAACCTGACAAATACCACCACCTAAGCTGTCCTGAACGCCACCATCAACATATGTACCTGCAGGATGCCATCCGTTATCCTCTGTCCACGGATATAAGTTTTTCATTACATGAATACTGTTCTCCCGGATAAACAACTGCTCCGTTAATTAACTTAGCACCATTCTGTATGTTTAAGTTTCTATTAGCATAAGAACTTCCCTACACTAAACTCTGTTGTATAACTGCCCATTGGTTCATTAGAAACCTTTTCACAATCCTCTGTTGTATACTTAGGTTTTGAAACTGTAGTTGTGGCAGTTAACTTTATGTTAGCTTTCTTATTCCACTTCTCTGTTACATATGTATATAACTGTTCTACAGTCTTATCATAGTCTACAGTCACGCCTTCTTTCTCTTTTATAATCTTAAATCCATGACCTGTAGCCTCCAAAGATGCATTCTTCGCCTTTATTTCATAATCAGCACAAATAGTTTGTAACTTCTTTTTAAGGTATCTTTATTAAATGACATTTCAATATTAAACTTCATGCCATTATGCTGTAAATCAAGACCATCCTTATATCTCTTTATAATGTTACCTGTCTTTCCTGTATTCACAGCTTCATCAACTACTGTCTTATTGCTCCACTTGTATCCTAAATCCCCTAACGTAGTCTGAACTGACTTACCATTAACATCAAGTGTTACCGTTGTAGCTGTCTTGTCTGACACAACTGTCTTCACCGCTTTTGTAGCTTCGCTTGCTGTCATTCCACTTACATCAACGCTGTCAATTGACACGCCGTTTTTAATCTTTTCTTCTGCATTCTCAGAAGCAGCCCATACACACACTGTTCCCATTGTAAGAATAACACATGCGATTAATAAAACTACTTTCTTAATCCCTTCACAATTAGCCTCCTCAAGTCCTTCTCTATACACTAAATACTGTTGTAACAACCATTGCAAGTATTAATAAGCCTGCTATTACTCCTGCGATAATTCTCTGATTCTTCTTGTTGTAAAAAAAGTTCATACCATTCTCCTTTTCCCAATAAACTAATGATTACAGTGTAATCAAATTTTAGGTATTTTAACATTTATTATATTAATAAAAACGTTAATATTGTGAACTGTGGTCTAATAACCCACTTTTTCTTTAACAAAGTATACCATAACTGTCAAAAATGTCCTAGTCAAAAATTCTGCCTTTTTTCTGAAAGAATTTTGTCTATTTTTTAGACGCCTCATTCTTTGAAAGCTCATCTATATTAAAATTCATTTCAATCTTATGATATACCATCAAATCTTTTAAATATTTCTTTTTTGTCTGTCAGTAATAGGCTGCATTTTTTTCGCTTTAAATACTAACTGATAAGGTTCAAAAAGTCCCGGACTCTCTGTCCCAAACTTTTCCATTAGCACGTTGTATAACTTAGATGTAACCTCTGCATCATTAAATGCCCTGTGATGGTTTTCATCTGCTATTCCATAATAATTGCACAAATATTCCAAGCCTCTGCTTTCAAGTCCCTTCAAAGTCTTTCTTGCAATCTTTAATGTATCAATTCCCATTTTGTCAAACTTAAGTTTCTGGTTAATTGCATTCTGTTTCAAAAACTATAATCAAACATAATATTGTGCCCCATAATCACATCGTCCCCGGTAAACTCAATAAATCTTGGCAGAACTTCCTCTATAAAAGGTTTATCCTTTAACATTTCGTCAGTTATTCCCGTAAGTTCCGTAATATAGGGACTAAGTTTCAGTCCCGGATTAATCAGCTCCGAAAAAGTATCAACTGCCTTACCGTCCCTTACCTTAACTGCTCCAATCTCTATTATTTTGTCCCACTTTACTCTTACGCCGGATGTTTCGATATCCACACACACATAATCTTTAACCATAATTCCTATCTCTTTATCTGCTTTGTTATGTTAATCAGCTTAGCCTGTTTATTCAAAGGATTTCTGTGTTTGTAATCAAATAATATATATGTAAGATTGTCCTCATTTATTCCAAACACTTCAACGTGAGTCATTTTTTCTAACTGCTTGGAATCGTAATCTTCATAATCCACAAGGATTGTTCTAACCTCTTCTCCTTTAAAAAACTCTCTAATCTGATGCTTGTATTTTTCAATGTTTTTAGAAAATCCAGGACGGCTTTTGGCATTTTCACGCAAATAAAAATCTTTTGTCAAAAGCTCCTCCCATTGAATATTCTCTTCAAAGTTCCTCTTCTTAATAAAATTCAAAAGTAATTCATAACGCTTTACTCTTGAATGTTTCTCCCCGTTTTCACTGTGTCTCTGGTAAAAATTACCCAGTTGTTCATACAGTTCAAATGGTGATTCGTAAAGTTCACTAAGCTTTCTTATTGTATTTTCAAACTGAAAACTATTGTAATATATATCAACAACAGCCTCCACTTCTTTTAGTTTCAATATGTCATCAAAACTAACCCAGTTGGTTTAAGCACTTCGTAAGGTGCCCTGCCACTATAAGCCATACCATATCTTTCACTATTTTCCTTCATCATTGAGCCATAAAGAACTTTCAAAAATCCCAACTGAAACTGGTCAGGCTTCATTGCATACACCTGATCAAAACTTCTCTTAAAGCTTTTCATAATTCTCATATGGAAGCCCTGCTATAAGGTCAAGATGCTGATGAATATTACCACCATGATGTATCTTTTCCGTAATCTCTGCTATTTTTTCAATGTCCGTTTTACGATTAATTGCCTCCAAAGTCTTCTCGTTAGTTGACTGCACACCAATTTCCAACTGAATCAACCCCGGTCGCATATCACTTATTAAGGCAATCTCCTCCTCTGTCATAAGATCTGCTGCAATTTCAAAATGAAAATTAGTTACACCATTATCGTGTTTCTTAATATATGACCAAATTTCTATTGCATGCTTCTTGTTGCAATTAAAAAGTTCTGTCCACAAACTTAACCTGATTAGTATTATTGTCTATGAAAAACTGAAGTTCCTTCTTAACCAAATCAAGACTTCTAAACCTTAATCTTTTGTCAATGGATGAAAGACAATAACTGCATGAAAAAGGGCAGCCTCTGCTTGTTTCATAGTAAATAATCTTGTTTTCAAAGTCCTTCATCTCCTTATAAACAAAAGGAATATCCGACATATCAACAGGCTGTTGAGGTTTGTTGATTATAATCTGGATTCTCTGTTTTTTTGAACAATCTAGTATTCCTGTTTCTGATTCGAATATCTGATGTTCTAAACTTTTAGACTTTCTATATCCTATGCCAAGTATATCCTTAAGGTCATCAATACCAATTCCATTAAAAGTATACTTGTCCATTACTTCTTTGAAAGTAAGCTCGCCCTCCCCATACATAACATAATCAATGGCTTCATTCTCCCTAAGAACCTGCTCCACATTGTAGGAAACTTCAGGGCCACCTACCCAAACATCCACATTTGGGCAAATCTTCTTATAATCTCTAACAATCTCCTTAACCATTCCAATATTCCAGATATAGCATGAAAAACCAACTGCATCCGGTTTTCTTTTATAAATATCTCTTAAAATATCATCACTGTACTGGTTAATAGTATATTCTGCAATCTCTATTTCATTATTATTATTTCCATATTTTTCAGCAAAAGCCTTAAGGCTGTAAACTGCAAGATTTGAATGTATGTATTTTGCATTAATTGCAACTAGCAAAAAAACTTCATATTATTTCTCTTTTACCTCACATGTAATCATCCATGGTGCCGGTTGTGCGACAAATACTCCATTCTTGTCTACCTTAGACACAGCTATCTGCATTACTTCTGTTACATCTACACCATGTTTCTTCATTAGGTATTTAATATCTGCTAAAATATCTAATTCTAATGTATAAATAATAATTTTAATCTTCGGATTTACTTTTAATAAAGTTACTATATCATTTTCGATGGTACTTTTTTGTGCCACGATAAAAGCAAGTCTTGGCGTTGGAAGTTTTCCAATGCTTCAACGGTAATTTCAGGAATAATTTCAATATTATGGGTACCAAACTTAGAAGCATTCTCTTCCATTGTTCTAAGTGAACCTGCATCTCTTTCCGCTGCAATAACAACCCCTTCATAAGCTACCATTGATGCTTCAACTGCAATACTCTCAGCATTTGCAAGTAAAACAGTGTCTCTTACATCCATTTCAAGCTTATTCATAATAACTGCACGGATTTCATGACCTACATATTTAACCATACCTGATGAAAAATTATCATTCTTCATTCCGAAAATCATTGATTCTCTTGTGTTTTCATTAACAATATAAATAACCGTTGGTCCTTCTAAATTGCCGTCCATCATATCGCTTACTTTGCAATGCTTCATTTCAGAAGGTTCGTACCCTTCACCAAAGTACATTTCATAATCACCATATCCTGCTTCCCAGCATTTATATAACATGTTAGGATATGTAGAATCTGCAAAAAATCAAACTCACTTATCTGCCACATATTCCATCCATTTAAGCATCTGTGAATTTGTAAATTGAACTTTTTCTGCCATATCTAATTCCTCCGTTCTTCATTGCGTAAAATCGCAACACTCTTTTTTAATTTTACCACAAAAGAACAAAGATACAACAAGGGGAATATAAAAGAAAAGCCACCGTGCTTTCTTTAGCACGGCAGCCTTTCGGGCAAAAAAATAGAGCGGGTGATGGGAATCGAACCCACATATCCAGCTTGGAAGGCTGGTGTTCTACCACTGAACTACACCCGCATATTTATATAGTGCCCAGTTCGGAATCGAACCAGAGACACGAGGATTTTCAGTCCTCTGCTCTACCAACTGAGCTAACTGGGCGATTTGCGTTATGACTTATCGCTCTGTTATGTTACACTATATAAATATTTTTGTCAAGATTTTTTAATTTCTCCTATATAAAAATTATTTTGTACTAGTAGTATACCATATTATTTCTCGATGTTTTTCGGCAACTTACCTCTTAACTCTTCCCACAAGCCTCTGTGATAAATAAAATATTTTATCAGGGTAAATGCCATTATAATCATATCTGCTATAACCAAAACATTAACCATAACTTCCGGCATATTAGGAAATAAAAGCAATACAATCAGAATTACATAAGTTGCAAAAGTGCATACTTTGCCATACCACATTGCACCTTCGATTTTGTGTCCGGCTCTAATTGATATAATTCCTGCAACCGCCATATAGCCTTCTTTTATTATATAAAAAGACAACCATGGGTACAACTATGGAATATTTGAAAGACATGCTTATAATAATAGCTCCCAAAGTTATTTTGTCGGCTATTGGATCAAGCATCTTTCCCCAGTCTGTTATCATATTAAACCTTCTGGCAATTTTACCATCAAAGAAATCTGTTATTCCCGAGATTACAATTGTCACAATTACATGCCAGTAAGGAGCACCGTCTAACGCCCTGTAAAATAGCAACATATATAACATTGCCAACGCTATTCTAAAATATCCCATTATATTAGGAATAGAAAAATATTCCCTCCAAAAAATTTTTGTCCATGATTCCCTCTCCCATTTATTTCAAAACATAAACTTCAATTTAATATATTTAAATTACATTTAATTTTTAAGCCCAAAAACTTTAGTGTGATTGAAATTTTAAATTCTAATGTGACTTAACTTTTGTCCAAAAGACTTGAACTATACGCCTTTATATCCTGTGGCTGGTCTTTAAAAACTTCATTTTTAGGATTTGACGTGTCAGGTCCACAGCCCGGATTTCCTGCATAAGCATCATTTTTTAAAATATTCATACACACTTTTACTGCGCTGTCATATCCTATATAATCAGTATTCTGCTCTGCCACATCATAATTTAAGAAATAATCAATAAACTGATGAGCAAGCTTAGTACTTTTGCACTTTTTGGTAATAACCATTCCGTCAGTCCAAACATTACTTCCCTGATCCGGCACGAACCATATTATCATTCTCATTAATAACATATGAGCCATCTCCTGAATATACTACAGCCATTGCCTTATTACCTGAAATCATGTTGTCCATAACATCATCTCCAACATATACAGGTTTCATTGTATTATTCTGTTCAATAAGCCAGTTGTACGCCTGTTTTAGTTCATCTTTATTTCTTGTATTCATTGAATAACCAAGGTCTTTCAAAGCCACCATAAAGAATCCCTTTCAGAATCATACATATAAATCTGACCGCTGTATTTCTTATTCCTTAGAATATTCCAACCTTCTTTTAAGTCATTTTCATCTACAACTGTTTTTTGTCGTACAAAATCCCTACAGTTCCCCAATAATAAGGTACTGTGTATTTATTATCAGGATCAAAATCATTCTTCAAGAGCTTTGGAATAATCTTGTCTTTGTTAGTTATAAGTTTCCAGTCAATTGGCTGCAAATAATCTTCTGATATAAGTCGTTCAATCATATAATCAGACGGTATTATCACATCATATTCTGCCCCACTTTGAAGCTTTGTATACATTGTTTCGTTAGAATCAAATGTTTCATATACAACTTTGCAGTTATACTCTTTTTTTTGGAAATCCTCAATAAGAGAAGTATCCATATATTCCCTGAATTATACACATGAAGAACCGGCTTACTGCTAATGGCTGAAAATCTTGCCCCACAAAATACTGCCACTGCCAAAACTCCAACAGTTGCAACAGCCACACCAATCTTTTAAGGGGACTATTGTGTGATGCTGACATTTCAACCTTTTTGTGTCTTTTTTTTGCAAGAGCCGGTATAACATTTACACCAACCAAAATCAAAACAACCACAATAATAAGCAATGTTGACAAAGCGTTAATTGTAGGATTTGTTCTCTTTGTCATATTGTAAACAACAATTGAAATGTTGGAAACACCGTTTCCTGTTACAAAATATGAAACAACAAAATCGTCAAGTGACATTGTAAATGCAAGAAGCATTCCTGCAAAAATTCCCGGTTTTAACATCGGAATAATAACCTTAGTTAACGCCTGAAACGGTGTGGCACCAAGATCCATGGCAACATTTGCAAGGTTGTGGTCCATACTTCTAACCTTTGTATAAACGCTTGTTATAACATATGGCGTACAAAAGCAATATGTGCTAAAAGCATTGTAAGATATCCACGTTCAAGTCTCATTGACGTAAACAAAATCATAAGTCCGATTGCCGTAACAATATCAGGGTTCATAATAGGCATATTGTTAACATTCAAAAGCCATTCTCTAAGAATTTTTCTGCTTCTTGAAAGTCCGATTGCCGTAATTGTACCAAGAACTGTAGATATAATTGTGGCAATAACGGCAATACTTATAGATACATAAACTGCTGCAATAATATCATTGTCTGTTAAAAGTTTCTTATACCATTTAAGTGAAAATCCGGTAAACTTAGTTAAGGATTTTGATGAGTTAAATGAAAAAAACATTGTAACTGCAATTGGTAAATAGAAAAATATAAAACACAATGTAATATATAATTTTGGTCCTATGGAGATTTTCTTCTTATTCATTAGTTACCTCCATTCTCGTCAGGATCTATTTTTTCATAAATCCCATCATTACTAAAATAATAACTGCAAGAATAACTGAAATGGAACTTCCGAAATTCCAGTCACCTACAGAAATAAACTGATTTTCAATAAGGTTACCAATAAGTACAAACTGATGTCCGCCAAGTAACTGTGGTATAACGAAACTTGAAATAGACAAAAGAAATACCATTGAAACACCGTTTATAACGCCAGGAAGTGACAATTTCAAAATAACCTTTGTAAAAGTCTGAAATCTGTTGGCACCAAGGTCACTTGCAGCTTCCACAAGTGAGTGGTCCATTTTTGCCAGTGATGTGTGAATTGGAATAACCATAAATGGCAACAAATCACATACTAAGCCCATAACAACCGAAAAATTAGTGTACATCATTGTCTGCTGATTTAATCCTAACAGTTTAAATAATGAATTAATAATTCCGTTGTCTGACAAAAGACTTATCCATGCATAAGTTCTAAGCAATGTGTTAATCCACATTGGAATTGTGACTAACAGTATTAAAATATTCTGAGAACTTTCATCAAACTTTGAAATAATATACGCCATTGGATATGCCAAAACAAGGCAAACTCCCGTTGTAATTAGTCCCATTTGCAAAGATTTAATAAAAACATTTAAGTAAATAGGATCAGATATTTTCCTAAAATTATCTAATGTAAAATGTATTGTTATAAGTGAATTATCCCCTGTTGTAATGGAGTAAAGTAATATTAATGCCAAAGGCAAAACTATTAGCAGAAAAGACCATAACACATAAGGTTTCACTAAGCCTTTATAATGATGCATCTCTTTTCCTCCTTAATTCTCCATTTTGTGCATTACCTGAATGTCAAAAGGATCAATTGTAAAGTCCTACTTTTTTCCCAATTTCATAATTTTCTGTTGTATGAACCTTATAATTTCTGTTTTAGTTTCCACAAGATATTCATAATGGACCCCCATAAAAACTTTTGAAATAATAGTTCCTGAAACCTTACCTGCCTCCGGTTCCACAACATCCATGTCTTCAGGTCTTAAAAACAACTTCAATATCTTCATTATCCTTAAATCCCTTGTCTACACATTCCCAGTCTATGCCATCAAAATTAACAAGACAGTCCTTAATCATATTGCCTTCAATAATATTTGACTCACCAATAAATTCAGCTACAAATCTGTTCTGTGGCTCGTTGTAAATATCCATTGGAGTTCCAATCTGCTGAATAACACCGTCGTTCAAAACAACGATTGTATCTGACATTGAAAGTGCCTCTTCCTGGTCGTGAGTAACAAAAATAAATGTAATTCCAACTTCCTTCTGAATCTTTTTAAGCTCAGTCTGCATATCTTTTCTAAGTTTGGCATCCAACGCACCCAAAGGCTCATCAAGAAGCAATACCTTAGGTTCGTTAACAAGGGCTCTTGCTATGGCAACTCTCTGCTGCTGACCTCCTGAAAGTAAAGTTACATCTCTTTTTCAAAGCCTTTAAGGCCTACCAGTTCAAGCATTCTGCTAACCTTTTTTCTCTATGACGTCTTTGTCCATTTTCTTAAGATTAAGACCAAAAGCAATATTATCTGCCACATTTAAGAAAGGGAACAGGGCGTACTTCTGAAATACTGTATTTACTTCTCTTTTGTAAGGCGGAACCTTTGAAATATCCTTTCCGTCAAAAAATCAACTGACCATTACTTGGTTCCTCGAAACCACCAATAATTCTTAACAAAGTAGTCTTACCGCATCCGCTTGGTCCAAGTAATGTAAGAAATTCGTTTTCATATATGTTTAAATCAATCCCCTTTAAAACCTGCTGGTCTTCAAAATTCTTGCTAATATTTTTTAATTCAATAATCTTCTTTTCCATAACTTTCTCCTAAACTGTTTTAAAAACTTGGGGCCACTAATCCATAACACCTTTGCGCCCTTTGTCTGATTTAAGATAGTGCTTATATTTTGCCTCATAATAAAAAGTTTCACCTTTTTTCACTTTATAAGTCTTGCTTCCAAGCACGACCTTAATCGTTCCTGACAAAACATAGCCAAACTCTTCACCCTCGTGAGGATTGTCAGGTAAGTTGAACCGCCTGCCTCTAATGTGACCATAATAGGTTCCATCAGATTTTTTTTGTGCATTTGGCACAATCCACTGAATCATATTTTTAAGTTCTTTATCTTCCTTCTCAAAATAGTCTTCCTTAGAAAAAGACAATCTGATTATCCTCATCATCTTCAAAAAATTCTTCAAATCCGTACCCAGACACTGGAGAATATCCACAAGAGTTGCTATTGACGGAGATGTATGATTCCTCTCAACCTGAGAAATAAATCCTTTAGTCAACTCTGCCCTATCAGCCAATTCCTCCTGAGTAAGTCCTTTCAAAATTCTTAACTCTTTAATCTTTTTTCCTATATCCATAGTATTATCCCTTTTTATTTTTAGCTTTAATCATACTTTAAGGCTAAGTTTGTTATTTTAAACAAAAGTTTAGTATTTCTAACCTTATATAATATATAATTATCTTATTTCATTGTCAATACAATGGTGATACAATATTAAATGATTACAACGTCAAAAAGTCTTATCCCGCTTGTGCTTACACAATAAAGAGATAATGACTTTGAGACACGCCCACAATATGCGAATATTGAGGGAAGGATTGTGGGACTGCGAAGCACGCAACAATCCGTGTAATCATAAATAAACGAAGTATACAGGAGGAAAAAATCTATGAACAAAATTCTCGCAGATATGCACACTCACACCATTGCAAGCGGTCACGCTTATGCCACACTTACAGAAATGTGTAAAGAAGCAGCAAACAAAGGACTTGAAATTTATGGAATCACTGAACACAGTTCAGGAATCCCCGGAACTTGTGCTGATATTTATTTTCAAAATTTAAGAGTTATTCTATATCTTCTTCCTTTACTTTTCGCCTGTTAGCTGATATTGCCTTTGATATTTACAATTCCCACAACAGATATGAACACTCCCAAAATCAACATTATAATATTTTCCATAATGACCTCCTAAAAATAGAATAGTTCCTCAAATTTTTTGTCCAATGCAATACAAAGAATTAGAGCCAATTTTGCAGTTGGATTAAACTGTCCTGTTTCAATAGAACTAATGGTATTTCTTGATACCCCTACCATTTCTGCAAGCTGAGCTTGAGAAAGATTTGCTTCTGTGCGAACTTCCTTTAAGTGATTTTTCAGATGTAATTGTTCTTTCATACGCTCACCTCTAAAATTCGGCGAACAAATCCAACAAATGCCAAAATTGCAAGAAGAAAAATAAAACGCTCAATACCAAATCGCTCTTTCGGTTCATTTTGATAAAACGGACCAACCATTGTGTTGCAAGAATGCTAAAGCATATAACCCAAGGACTGTAAATCTTAGTATGGGCAAGCATAGAAGATAACAGCGAAAAAAACAACACACTAAAGCACCCACTCTGCTTGCGTGACTTCCGGCTTGATATACCACTTCCATTTCAGCCAAGTCCTTATTGCGATGTTCTTTTCTGCTTGCATTTAAGATTTCGTCCTTTTTCATAAGAACACCTCCGTTCCAAGTTTTCTTTGCATACTTTCATTATATTTATGCCAAGTTTTCTTGTCAATAGAGTTCATAAAAAATTACAACCGATATAATAGGTAACTTTTCTACCACTTCGATTATACTCGCAACTTAATGACTTCTTGAATACTTGCCGAAAAAGAAAAACTGCCATCGGTTTGACAGCAGTTCTTCTTCGGCTGGTATTAAATTACGAGTACACAATATCATTCAATACAATTTCATCAACGCAGGCTCGAATGTTATTCATCAATCCTATCCATCTCATCATGAATTATAAAAAGATATTGCCCGTGCGTTCTTTTGGTATACGTTCAAGTGCAACTTATTCCTTTTATCCTTTGCATAATTCAGCAGAATTTTACCTATACCCTGCGATTGCATTTTACCAGAAACAAAAATGCCCTCAACATATTCATCATTTAACCCTATAAAACCCTGTATTTCTGTATCATACTCATACACATAAACCTCTGCTAATAACAACGCTTCTTTTACTGATTTGAAATTGCTTTTCCAGTATTAGATAATAAATAAGAGAGATTGCAGATCTCGGTTGGACTCTAAAGGCACATAATTTGCCGACAATAAACTGTTCAAATCGATAAGCGTTAATAACGAAGGATTTATGTGGTATGATGAAATACGAGGTTCTGGGGTTAAATGTGAGGCGACATTTCTGATAATCGCAGGCTAAAATTCTGCTGAGACTCTGAGATAAAAGAATAAGTGCATGGCAGCTATCTGGTACCACGAAAGGGCCAGATCCGCCGCAAATAGACTAGATGAAGACTACCGGAAGAGCGACATGGCAACACAAATAGAAAATTCAGTTATAACAGGAAAGGTAAATTTAACTTATGACATGGCAGAAAGATTCAGTTGACTAGAGAACGAAGTCAGCAAGATTCACCAAATCAGACGAGACTGGAGTTATCTTTGTTAGGCAACTGAAAGGAAAAGTCATGAATTACAAAAGCCTCGATAATTATGAAAATGTATTTCACAGATATATTATGCAGGCAATAAAAATGAAATATTATTTTCTTTGTGTTTAAGGAAAAAATATTTCTGTTGAACAAAAAATAATGTCGAAAGTGAAAATTTTATAATCTCTCGATTGATTCTGAAACAGAAAATATGCACAGATGGCATTGATGCTACGAACTGCGAAAATGAGCAATAACAGCATGCTACCAATACTGCTGAAAGGATAGTGGTTACGAAAAATAACGTTATACAAGAAATAACGCGGGCTGGCGGTCAGGAATACTGTTTGTGACTGAAGCGCCAAGCCAACTGAAAAATTGTTTTGCCACATTTGGAATGTGATTTTAAATCAGAAGGAAAAAGCAAATCTTGTCGAGGTATAATATGAAATCGGCAGGATGAACGAAAAATACGATGAAATATATGTAAGGCATATGAAAAAAGAATGATGTTATCAGTTCCTTTATTATTGCGGAATAATATAGATATCGGAATAGGCTGTTAGATACGTAGAATATGTCAATATGTTTGTTTGCTTATTGAACATAAAAGAAGAACCCGTTAAATTATTTGTGGGAAATCGCGGGCGCTCAAAGTTGCTGATAATGGGCATATGGGGTAACACAGGCTGATTTTGCCAATATTATGACTGCGATTAAGTGGAATGGACGACAAATGTTTCATGAGATTAGTGTCTGTCAGATGTTTATGGATCTGTATGAAAACAACATCAGAATGCAATCATTTCGTTCTTGTAATGGTGTGTCAAGGGGCAATCGCGTGTGCTATATTTAATCTGCTGACAAGCAGAGATATATGAACACTGCTGCCAGTGACTCTTCGGCTCGGCGTGATCGATAAAGAAATGGCGAATATGATGAAGATGGTAAGGATGATGAATAACATTCGAGCCTGACCGCCAGCTGGTGCTGTGTATTCTAACGGATACCAGCCAGAAAACGCTGTCAAACCGATGGCGGTTTTTCGGCACGAAGTGACTCAGAAGTGGGGTGCAGTATGTCAGAGTGTGAAAGGATTATCTGTCGGTTGTAACATTGACAGAAGCAGTATGTCTGTAATTAAAACATGCGAAAATTTTGAAAAGGACAACGAAATCTTCGTCTAAACGGCATTATCACCAAAG
>VOFH01001268.1_pt1 | contig 22780 bp, 37 predicted proteins | sample 5384091 | NCBI WGS metagenome assembly VOFH01 (sample SAMN12384727, study PRJNA508395) | human gut metagenome | isolation source: healthy gut G | host: Homo sapiens
GGCAGTTTGTATGTTGTACTTTTTCGCAAGCTCATTCTTTGCCAAAATAATACCGTGCCTGCTTTCCTCGTCACCGCCGACCGCCATAGGCACTTTTTAAGTTCCGGATTTAATACACATTCCACCGACGCATAAAATGCATTACAGTCGCAATGAAGTATTGTTCTGTCCATCAGTTTTGCTTCCTTACAATCGTATAGTCGTCGCCCATTCTGAAATAATGGCAGTTATCGTTATTGCCCATCGTAAATCTGTACATTTCGTCCTCGTCCAAATTTATCGCACAGCAATAACATTCATATTCATCGTCATAATAGTAATTCATACAAAATTCACAGTTGGTTTTCATTTTTAACACCTCTGAATATGATTATATCATAACGGCCTGCACTTTACAACAAATTTGTCTATGTCAAAATAATAACAATTATTGACTAAATGCACTGTTGTATTGTATAATAAAATTATTCATTATGATGGAGGATTTTACTATGGAATTTAAAGAAAATACTGATTTTGACCTTATCGGTTTAGGCGAAGTTATGCTAAGACTTTCACCTCCAAACAAAGAAAAGATTTCTCAAAGCGAAACATTTGAAAAAAAATGCGGGCGGAAGTGAACTTAACGTTGTATCGGGTGCGGCAATGCTCGGTATTCGTTCGGCGATAGTTACAAAATTGCCCGAAAACAAGATGGGACATTTTATAAGAAATAAAATTCGTTACGGAAACGTGTCCGATGACTATATCATATACGACCACTCACCTCAAAAAAAGATTGGGCGTTTATTACTATGAAAGCGGTGCTTATCCGCGAAAATCATCGGTAATTTATGACAGAGCAAATTCAAGTTTTTGCTCACTTTCTCTTGACGAACTTCCGGAGGATATATACGCAAAAACTAAGATTTTTCACATTTCAAGCATTACGCTTGCACTTGACCCATCACTAAAGGAAACGGCTATTAAAATGATACATAAATTCCACGAGGCAGGTGCATATATTTCATTTGACGTAAACTACCGTGCAAGTTTGTGGTCTGAAGAAGAGGCTAAAAAGACTGTTGAGGCGATATTCCCATATGTAGATTTTCTTTTCGTTTCGGAAGAAACATCAAGAAGGATGTTGCAGAGAACAGGTACTTTGGAAGAAATAATGAAAGGCTATGCCGACACTTACGGTTGCACACTTATTGCAACAACAAGACGTGAGGCTGTAAGCCCTACACACCATAATTTCAACTCAAAAATATATATGAACGGTAATTTCTATGAAGAAGAACCTTACAATAATATCGAAGTTATCGACCGCATAGGCTCGGGTGACGCATATCTTGCAGGTGTGCTTTACGGACTTATCAAGTTCGGTACTCCTGAAAGAGCAATCGAAATCGGCAACGCGCTTTCAGCTGTTAAAAACACTGTTGCAGGCGATATGTCAGCAAGCAGTATTGAAGAAATCGAAAGCGTTATTAAATCACACAAAGCAACAGGTCATCAAGATGAAATGGTAAGATAAAATAAAGGATAGCGACATATTGCCGCTATCCTTTTTGTGTTCCTATTTAATTTCAATTTTATTTTAAATTCAAATTCACTTTCATCAAAGCGATATTCTTCTTGTGTAAGCGGTCCACAGCTGTTTTTGACCTATACCGTTTTGCTTATAATCAATACACAAAACAGTATCGTCGCATTTTTCAAGTTCAAAATTATGTTTCTTTTCGGTCAATTCCTCTTGCGTGTAATGCAACGCACTGAATGAAAACGGAGTATCCGAGCTTACTCTGATATTTTCCGTTTCAACATATCTTGTACCGAAATGACTTCCGTTTTCCTGTGGTTTTATATATGGTTCATACATATCCGAAACGGTTGTATTAAATTCATCAAGATATGTGCAAAGGTGCTTATCACTGTAACTTTCATACGGACCGTAGCCGTAATACTTGACGTTCTCGCCTTTAGTGAAAAATCTCAAACCAAATCGCGGAATTACAGGCAGATTTTCGCCCACTTTAACGCTCGACTGCATATCAATAATACCGTTTGCATAAATCGTCCATACGGTTTCAATATCCATATGCTTGCGCTGCACAACGGGAATAAGCGCATTATGGCACTTTATCGTAACTGTATCAGTCACATCATAAGTACAGTCGTAGACGTAGCTTTGTTCTCTATGATAATCGGCATTTATCCAATCACGCATAATATTTCTGTCGTTGTCAGTCGGTGCTCTCCACATTCCATTCAACAGATCTTGTAACCGCATCGGAAAGTTTTTTGAAATTACCTGTTGATTTATCAAAGATATATTCAAAATTATTGCCTTTTATCGTAATGTTTCTGCCTTGCTCCGATACTTCAAAACTTCCGTCTGCATTGACAGGTTCAAGTTTCGGCACATTGTCATTTACAATAAGTTGTTCAAAGCCTACTTCATATCCTTTTTTCGCCCAAAGCGTGTCGCTCTTTTGATATGCCTTAACCATTACGACATCACCATTCGGACGCGGAAAGCTCTTTTTTCCTCTCGGCGGAACATCAAATTCCATTCTTTCACCGTTGACTTCAAAATAAAGTTTATCGTCAAGCTCCGCAAAATCGTAACGATTTTCCACCACCATAATATTGCTGTATGATTTTATCGCAAACGGTTTAATAGCCTGCTTGTATTCCAAAAAGTCCCGTATGAGGTCGTCTGTCGGGGTAAACAAGTCCGTCAACGCAGAAATTACCGTCATTCGGATATTCGCCGAAATCACCGCCGTAAAAATATTTACTGTCCCCCATATCAATAGCATGATCGCACCATTCCCAAGCGAATGCACCGAAAAATCCGTCATATCTGTATAGGCGGTCTATATATTCCTTTATACCGCCGGGGCCGTTACCCATTGCGTGTATAAATTGCACTGCATATACGGTTTTACAACCGCCATTTGTTCCTTTTCTTTCTTGCCGAGTTTACTCTCCGAAAGATTTATCCATTCGCCCGCACCGCCGTATTCACTGCCTTTTCCAAGACTGACTCTGTGCCAAACCACTTCACCCGGATTTTCAAAATACTTGTCTATCCACTTATAATCCGCATACATGGTACTTTCAACATCAAGCATTGAGGTATCGTTTATATGTCCCTCCATCTGCCACATACTGCTTTCGTAATGCGTCAATCTTGTGGAGTCATATTCCTTAACCCATCTGCCAGCTTTCTCAAAATTCACGCCGTAACCGCCCTCATTGCCGAGCGACCAAATGCACACGCTTGTTCTGTTTTTTATCGCGTATAACATTTCTCTGAACTCTGTCCAAAATTGCATTTTCCCAATCGGGATTTTGTGCAAGCAATCTGAATGTAACGGCTTGTGAGCCGCCGAAAATGATGCTGTTCCGTGAATTTCAATATCCGATTCCGCAATAACATAAAAGCCGTATTCGTCGCACAACTGCATAAGCCACGGAGCATTTGGATAGTGACTTGTGCGAAGTGCATTGATATTATGCTGTTTCATAAGCTTTAAATCTTTTTCGGCTTGCTCGCGGCTTATGGTATATCCTGTTACAGGGTCACTGTCATGACGGTTTACGCCTTTCATTTTATCGGTTTATTATTAAGAAAACAATTCCGTCATCAATTTTATTTCTCTGAAACCGATTTTTTCGCGTATAACCTCATCTTCCGTTACAAGATACAATGTATATAAATACGGATATTCCGCGTTCCAAAGTATCGGTTTTTCAACCGTTATAGTTTTACTGTCCCCGCTGTATATCTCGCCTTTTTCATTTTCAAGAACAAAGCTCACATCAGTGTCCGAATCTATTTCAATATTAATTTTTCCTTGAATATCTGTTTCGATTTTATAGTCGCGGATATGCTTCTGCGGACGATTTAAAATATACACATCTCTGAAAATACCGCTCATTCTGAACTTATCCTGATCCTCAAGATAGCTTCCGTCACACCATTTAAAAACCAACACACAAAGTATATTATCGCCGTTTTTAACCTTATCTGTAATATCAAATTCAGATGTTGAATGTGATACTTGACTGTAACCGACAAATTCGCCGTTCACCCACACATAAAAGCAGGAGTCCACACCCTCGAAATTCAAATACTTCCTATAATCATTATCCGATTCAAAATGAGTTAAATACGCACCGCACGGATTGTCATACGGAACATACGGCGGATTATACGGAAACGGATATCTTGTATTTGTATATTGATGGCGGTCATAACCTTTGAGTTTGCCAACATGACGGTACAGGAATTTTATCAAAGCCGTCTGTATTTCCGTCCTTAAAATCTTCCGGAACATCATCAATGCAAGTGTAATACATAAAATTCCACTCACCGTTTAAAACCTGCTTTCTGTCATTCGTTCCCTTTCTTGCATTTTCTATATCCGAACACGGCATATAATACGCTCTGTTTTCTTCTGTATTAATATGCAATGTGTTTAAATCATTGTAGTATTTTTCAATCTGCATACCTTGTCCTCCTATTCATATTTTAGTATATCCGAGCGGCTAATTTTGTCAATACGATTAGCAAATTTTATTTTATCTGCATATCGGCAGATGTCAAGAAATTAGTTTGGATTCTGCGAAAATGAACTTGTCGGCGTACACAGGTACGTTAGAGTTTATTTTTCGCTGAAAGTGCAAAGGCAAGCCGTATATTAAAGATAGGCTTGCCTTTTGTTTTTATTAAATTATAAGAATAATATTTTGCACGTTCCAGATAATTTATTGACAATCTGAGGGGACACTGATTTTAGTGTCCCCTCTTTACTATTTTTCTTCACCTACACGTATTCTCGTAAGTGCTCTTTTTAATTTTATTTCAGCGGCTCTTTCTTCGTAGTCGGAAGCTTCTTTAATTTTCTTTTCCGCCGCCTCTTTTGCCCTCAACGCACGTTCAACGTCAATATCTTCGGACCATTCAAACGTACTTGCAACAAGTCTGACTGTTCCTTTTTTCACATTCAAAAGTCCTCCCGAACACGCCGCCGTTCTTACACCGCCGTTCGTTGTAACTCTTGCCACGCCCGTATCGACAGGCGTTACATAATCGCAGTGACCGCTCATAATACCGACGTCGCCCTCAGTAGTACGAACAAGTAATTTTTCCGCATCACCGTCAAACATAAGTCCGTCGGGCGTTACTATCTGCAAATGAAATGTATTCATAATCATTCACCCATTTTCTTTGCTTTTTCACGAACTTCGTCAATACCGCCCGCAAAAAGGAAACACGATTGGGAATATCATCACATTTACCCTCGATAATTTCCTTAAAACCGCGAATTGTTTCTTTAATCGGAACATATTTACCTTGCATACCTGTAAACTGTTCCGCAACAGAGAACGGCTGTGACAAAAATCTCTGAACCTTTCTTGCTCTGTTTACGGTATTCTTGTCCTCTTCCGAAAGCTCGTCCATACCCATAATCGCAATAATATCCTGCAATTCGGTATATCTTTTGAATTATACGCTGTACCGCTCTGGCTGTTTCGTAATGTTCCTTACCCACAACTTCTGGTGTCAAGATTCTTGACGTTGATTCAAGCGGATCAACCGCCGGATAAATACCCAACGAAGAAATCTGTCTTGACAAAACGGTTGTTGCGTCAAGGTGAGCAAATGTCGTTGCGGGAGCAGGGGCTGGAAGGTCGTCCGCAGGCACATAGACAGCTTGTATCGAAGTTATAGAACCGTTCTTTGTAGATGTAATTCTCTCCTGCAAAGCACCCATTTCAGTAGAAAGTGTAGGCTGATAACCGACCGCCGACGGAATACGTCCGATAAGTGCCGAAACCTCCGAACCGGCTTGTGTAAATCTGAAAATATTATCAATAAACAAAAGCACGTCCTGATGTTGCTTATCTCTGAAATATTCAGCCATTGTAAGTCCCGAAAGCGCAACTCTCATTCTTGCCCCCGGCGGCTCGTTCATCTGACCGTAAACAAGCGCAGTCTTATTGATAACGCCCGACTCTTTCATTTCATTATAAAGGTCGTTACCCTCTCTCGTTCTTTTTTCGCCGACACCGGCGAAAACACTGATACCGCCGTGTTCTTTAGCAATATTATTTATAAGCTCCATTATAAGAACAGTCTTGCCGACACCGGCACCGCCGAAAAAGACCTATTTTACCGCCTTTTGCATACGGCGCAATAAGGTCGACAACCTTAATACCCGTTTCAAGTATTTCCGTTGTCGGATTTTTTGTTCTTCGTATGTCGGCGGCTCACGATGTATACACCATTTTCTTTCGTTTCGGGATTTGGCATATTATCAACCGCATCACCCAAAACGTTAAAAATTCTTCCGAGTGTTTCTTCACCGACAGGCACTTTAATTCCCTCACCTGTGTCAACGGCGTCCATACCTCTGACAAGTCCGTCCGTCGAACCCATCGAAATACATCTGACAACATTGTCACCTATATGCTGTGCAACTTCCGCAACAAGCCTTTGACCTTTATTGTCAATTTCAATGGCATTTAAAATATTAGGCAATTCACCGTCCTCAAACCTTATATCAAGGACAGGACCTATTATTTGAACTATTTTTTCCAACGTTATTCATATTTTCAAATCCTTTTTATATATTATTCGCACCTGATATTATCTCTGTTAATTCCTGCGTGATTGACGCCTGTCTTGCTCTGTTATATTCAAGGCTCAGATTTTCAATCATTTCCGACGCATTGTCCGTTGCGGATTCCATCGCATTTCTTCGTGCCGATAATTCCGACGCAACCGATTCCGACACAGCACCGTACACCATTCCGGAAATATAATAAGGTATTATCTGTGCAAAAGTTTCCTCTGCGTCAGGCTCATACACAATAAGGCTGTAATTCATATTACGCATACCCTCTTTTGTATGCTCAACTCTTATCGGCAGAACATTTTCCGTCTTAGGCTCTTGCGTAAGCATATTGACAAAGCTTGTATACGAAAGAATAAGGCGCGTAAATTCGCCCTTTTCATACGCCTTTGCCAATAAGCTTCCTATTGCGTGACAATCGGAGATTTTTATATCGCCTGCTTTGGCATATGTGTCGGTATACACATTATCTTCACCGAAATGCTCCACAACCTTTTTACCTATCGGAAAAATTATATCTCCGTCTTTTTATGTCAAGAGATTTAAACAAATTGTTGTTATATCCGCCCGCAAGACCTCTGTCACCGGCTATAACAATATGACACGTTTTTCCCTCTCTCTCACGCGTAAATACAGAGCTGAAATCCTTATTATCCTTTGCAATATCTTCAAGCGTTTCGTGAAGTATATTAAAATACGGCTTTGAACGTTCAATACCCTCGGACGCTTTACGCATTTTGGACGCGGCAACAAGCTCCATAGCTTTTTGTTATCTGCATAGTTGAGCTTATACTCTTTATTCTGTTTTTATTGTCTTCATTGATGAAGCAGACATCAGAGCATCCCCTACTTTACAAAAACGTTTCTTACAATCTTCAACAGATGAACGGATTTTTTCTTCACATTCTTTATTCATTTCACCTGTGTTTTCAATCGTATCTATTATATCATGTGCATTATTTTCAATATACTCAAATAATGATGTTTCAAATTCCTGTATTCTTTCAACAGGTATATCTTCAAACAAATCGTTTATAACCGCATAAATAATTACCACTTGCAATGATACTCTTATCGGCGTGTTTCTTCCTTGCTTCAGCACTTCAACTATTCTCTCACCCCTTTGCAAGACGCATTTTTGTGTCTTTGTCAAGGTCCGAGCCGAACTGTGCGAATGCTTGAAGTTCTCTGTACTGTGAATACGAAAGTTTCAGACTTCCGGCAACTTTTTTCATTGCCTTTATCTGTGCGTTACCGCCTACACGCGACACGCTTATACCGGGATTGACCGCCGGCATAATGCCCGAATGGAATAATTCCGTTTCAAGGAATATCTGTCCGTCCGTAATTGAAATTACGTTTGTCGGTATATATGCCGAAACGTCACCTGCCTGTGTTTCTATAATCGGCAATGCCGTAAGCGAACCGCCGCCCAAATCCTCCGACAATCTCGCCGCTCTTTCAAGCAATCTTGAATGTAAATAGAATACATCGCCCGGATACGCCTCACGTCCCGGTGAACGTCTTAAAAGCAGCGACAACGCTCTGTATGCGACTGCGTGTTTTTGACAAATCGTCATACACAATCAAAACGTCCTTGCCTTTATACATAAAATATTCGCCCATTGCACAACCTGCATACGGTGCAATATATTGAAGTGCCGGCATTTCAGACGCCGTTGCGGAAACGACAATCGTATAATCCATCGCACCGGCCTTTTCAAGCGTATCAACGATTGACGCAACCGTTGAACGCTTTTGACCTATCGCAACGTAAATACAAAAGTACGTCCGTATCTTTTGGTTTATAATGGTATCAACCGCAATCGCCGTTTTACCTGTTTGTCTGTCACCGATTATAAGTTCTCTCTGACCTCTGCCGATAGGTATCATAGAGTCAATCGCCTTTATACCCGTTTGCAAAGGCACGCTTACAGACTTACGTTCGATAATTCCCGACGCCGGAGATTCGACGGGGCGTGTTTCGGTTGTATTTATTGCACCCTTGCCGTCAATAGGGTTTCCGAGAGCGTCAACAACACGCCCCAAAAGTGCATCACCAACGGAACGTCTGCGACACGTCCCGTACGTTTTGCGATACTGCCCTCTTTTATTCCCGTATCATCACCGAGAATAACAACGCTGACGTTATCTTCTTCAAGGTTCAGTGCCATAGACATAACTCCGCCGTCAAGCTCGATAAGCTCACCGGCCATACACGCATCAAGTCCGTGTATACGCGCAATTCCGTCACCGACTTCTACAACGTAACCCGTTTCTGTTTCGCGTATTATATTATCGTAATTTTTAATTCTGTCCTTTATAACTTTGCTTAAATCCTGCATCTTCTACTCCTATGCTATATCAAAGCTTTTTTAAATCTTCAAGTCCTGATTTTATACTTGAATCAATCCGCATACCATCTGTTTCAATTATAATTCCGCCTATACATTTTTTATCAATGTGCATTTTCAAAACTACTTTTCCGCCTGTTTTCTTCTCAAGTTTCTGCAATAGTTTTCTTCCAAATGCTTGCCGATAGGCTTTGCTGTTGTAACATTAACAATTTTTATATTATTGTCCTCATTATACAGCTTTTCATATGTTTTAAAACATTCCCCTGATGTGATGTACAATATGCTTTTCCGAAAGTAACTTTAAGAAATTCAAAACATATCTGTTCACCTTGCCCAAGAAATCTTCGTTGAGTATCTCCATAAGGTCATCACGTTCGATTTGAGGTGCATCAAGTATTTTAACATATGCAGGGTGTTCGTTAAATAACGAAACAATCCCCTGCAAGATCAACCAAAATCTCTTGACATCCCCTCATCTTTTGCAAGGTCGTAAAGCGAGGCACCGTAAGTCTGTGGTGCAGACATATAAATCACCTACATTCTATCAATAATATCAGAAATTAGTTCTTCATCATCACTGTCAGTTAATTTTTTGCCTATAATTTTTCTGCCGCATCGACAGCCATAGACGCAATCTCTCTCTTTGCGTCAGTGACTGCGTTCTGCTTATCTTGTTCAATCTGCTTTTGACTCTTTTCCATTATATACCGAACTTTTCATTTGCCTCATTTACAATAGATTCAGAGCGTCTGTCCGCCGTTTCAACCGCCGATTTTATTATACCGTCAGCCTCATTTTTTGCAGACAAAAGTTTTTCTTCGTATTCACTTTTAAGGCTTATCGCCTTATCGTTGGTTTCCTCTGCCTGTTTATACGAATTTTCGATTTCTTCTGCGCGTTCATCAAGTATCTTCGTTACAGGTTTAAACAAAAACTTCTTTAAAAGCAGAAACAATATGAGCAGGTTTGCCCACGTAAAAATCATTGTCCATGTGTCTATGGATACAAAAGGCAAATATTCATTCATTTGCTCTCATCCTTTTTCGCTGTTTGATTAAAGAAGTCCTATAAGCGGATTTGCAAACAATAAAATCAATGCGACAACAAGACCGTAAATACCTGTTGATTCCCGCAACCGCACAACCAAACAACATTGTTGAAGTAATTGCGCCCTTTGCCTCAGGCTGTCTGCCGACTGCCTCTGCCGCCTTACCTGCCGCAAAACCTTGTCCTATACCCGGTCCGACACCTGCTATCATTGCAAGTCCCGCACCTATTGCCGACGCCGCTAATATAATTGCTCTTTCCATTTTAAAAATCTCCTTTGTTTTATATTTATTGTTGTTTTTTATTGTTGTTTTTTAGTCGCCTGCACCTTGAACAAACACCATCGTAAGCATACAGATTATATATGCCTGCAAAAAGCTTGTGAACAGGTCAAAGTAAACCGAAAAGTATTGCCGGAATACCGACTTGTAAAATCGGTATTGTTGCAAAGAAATCATTTGGTATCCACGAAAGTATAACACTGCTAAGACTCGCCAAACCGCCGTATACAAGTGATGTTATAACAAGACCTGCGGCAATATTACCGAAATGACGGAACGTCATTGAAACAGGGTTTGCGATTTCACTTATAAGGTTGAGCGGCGTTATAACCGGTACAGGTTCGGTAAACGACTTAAGCCAACCGAGAACACCGTGATTTTTGATGTTCGTCACCTGTATCATAAGGAACGTCACTATCGACCACGAAAGTATAACGCTTAAATCAGCCGTTATCGGTCTTAAACCCGTAAGCGACGATAAACTTCCGACTATCGAAAATATAAAAAGCGTTCCTATATACGGTGCGAACGACATATATTTTTCACCCATTGTATCCTTTACAAGATTGTAAAGCATTGTAATGAGTTTTTCTGCCACAAGTTGTTTTTTTTGACGGATTTCTTACTCGCATACCGTGTGTCAGCCATACAGACACTATCACGAGTGCCGCCATTATAATCCACATATTGACTATACTTTCGGTTACTTTAATTCCACCGAAAAGCGGTATCTCAAATAAAACCTTAGGTCCGTTCATCTTCTGACACTTCCTTTCCTTTTTTTCTCGTAAGATTTAGTATGAATATAGAAATCTGCGGGAATATAAGCGGAATTATAACGCATACATAGTTTAGATAATCAACCTTTGTTGCCCAAATTACCGCAAGTGCAATAAGTGCCAGCCTACCTATATAACCGCCTCCCATAAGTCCGGACGCACCTTTTGCTTTGACACACATCTTTCAAGGATAATTCCCATAAGTGCAAAGTTTAAAATTGCCACCGCACATCCGAGAAGTGTTCCGAATATTGCAGATAAACCAAAAAACTTTGTCGGCAAAGTAACAAGTACTTGCACCGCTCCGAGTATGATTACACCTATTGCAATATTTCTTATTTCGACAAGTAAAGTCTTTGACACATATTTCCCCTCTTTCTCTTTTTTGATACTATATCTATTTTACCATAATACTTATTATTTTCAACCCTTAGTTTTCCGACAAACGTATATTTTTAAACAATTTTATCGTTATTTGTCGTTTATTCTTTCATTTTCTCACTTATACACAAATTTATCCTTTTCTTTGTTGCACTTTGCACAAAGAATAATGAGTATATTTTCACTTTTTGTTTAATTGTCTTAATCGGAAAGTGTGTTGACTTTCTTCTTATTAATACTAATCATAAATATTGTGCCGATAATCGCCGAAATAATCTCTGATATAGGAAATGTCAGCCATACAAGCCACGCATTATCCATAGATTGAATTGCCAAAAAAGAAAATCCCCAAGCAACCGGCAATACAAATAAAATTTGTCTGCATACCGAAATTATAAGTGATTCAATACCGCTTTGAAGTGCCTGAAAAATACCCTGATATGCAATATTAGCACCTGCAAATATAAAACTTACGGCTATAATACGCATTGCACTTACGCAAAGACTTTGCGTTGTTCCCGACAATCCGAAAACAGCCGAAAACGGCAAAGCAAAAATTTCAAGAAGTGCTATGCCTATTACCATTATTATAAATGTATATAACATTCCGTATTTTATACCGTCTTTAACTCTCTCTTTGTCACCTTTACCGTGATTGAATGAAATTATAGGAGTTATTGCATCTCTCAGTCCAAATGCCGCAAACAATATAAACTGTTGTATTTTATAGAAAAGTCCGTATGCCGTAACCATTGCCTCATCTATTCTGACAAGTATTATGTTAAAACCGTATGTCATTGCCGACATAAGCGCCTGTGCTATAATTGCAGGAAATCCTATCGCATATATTTCTCCTATTATTTTTTTATTGACGGTTTCATATATTTTATGCCGTTTTTTATCGACTTATTCAATTTCAAATGAAAACAAGCGCAACAATACAAGATGCTATTTGTCCGATAACCGTAGCATATGCCGCACCCCTTTACTCCCATTTGCGGAAGTCCGAACAATCCGTAAATCATTATCGGGTCAAGAATTATATTTATAACCGCACCCGTTATTTGTGCAACAGTCGAATACAGCGACAGTCCCGTTGCCTGAAGCATTTTTTCAAATATTGAAAAGAACACAATACCCATCGATATTACACTGCAGATACTCAAATAATCAGTTGCCATATCGTATATCTGTGAATTTGTTGTCTGTGTACCTATGTATACACCGACTCCGAAAATTCGAATATAAGGCAAAGCACATATATGATTATCGCCAAAAGCATCGCATTTCCGCCTACTCTTGCCGCCTTTTTACTGTCACCCATACCAAGGCATCTCGATAAAAGTGCATTCGTTCCCACTCCCGTACCTATGCTTACCGCCACCATAAGCATTTGTATCGGAAATGCAAGCGTCAAAGCGTTTAATGCCATTTCTCCCGTACCTTGCATATTTGATACAAACGCACTGTCCACAATGTTATAAACCGCTTGCAATACCATTGATATTATCATAGGTGCTCCAAGCGTCAGCATTAGTTTGTTTACAGGCATTGTCCCCATTTTGTTAATTGATTTTTCCATATCGTTATCCTCCTAAAATTATTGAGCAAAAAAATAAAGCGTAAATCCATAAATCTGGATTTACGCTTTTTCGCCACTCGACTACTCGAATTATACCTCATATAAAGCTAAAAAGTCAAGATATTTTTTAAAATCCCAACGGAATTTTGAACAGAATAAATGTCATTAACAGCAATGTCCATGATACCATAAAGATAACCGAATACGGAATCATCATTGATATTAAGTTACCAGCCGTAAATTCCGGTTTATACTTTCGCATATACATAAGCACCACTCCCGCATACGTCATAAGCGGTGTTATGATATTCGTTGACGAATCGGCAATTCTGTATGCCGCCGCAACAACATCGGGCGTCATTGAGCTGTTTACATGGTATAGCATCGGCACAAAAAATCGGTCCGAGCAACATCCATTTTGAACTCAATCCGCCAACAAACAGATTAATAAATCCTGTTATCAATATAAAGCCAATTATAAGCAATATCGGTGAATTTGACGCACCGACCGCCTGCAAGCCCATTGCTCCGATATACGTTATATACGTTCCCAAATTTGTATAAGTCAAAAGTGACAGGAAGTTATAGCTGAAGAACGTCAAAACAATCGCATATCCCATTGTACCGATTTGCTTAGACATAGCTCCGACCATATCGCTGAGTTTTCTGAACTTACCCACAGCATATCCGTAAAACATTCCCGGTACAAAGAATATGAATGTAATTATCAATATGATGTTATCAAGAAACGGTGTTACGGTTTTACCTGTTTCGTCAACATATGACGAAAGCGGTCCGAATCCAAGCAATGCTACTGCTGCAAGTGCTGTCAAAAGTCCCGCACCCGACCACCAAAGTGCTCTTTTTCTTTATCCGAAACAACAAATTCACTTACATTTATATCTGACGGAATTATATATTTCTGTTTTTCAAATTTAGGTTTTACAAACTTTATTGTAACAAATCCGCCTATTATTACAAGCATTACCGTTGACGCAAGCATAAAATAATAGTGCATTGTCACAGGATTTATCGCTTTTCCGAGATACGAAACGAACGGTATATTCTGACTGCTTGCAAAAGCCTCCGCATTTGTACCGATTATAACGTCAACAACCGTTGCCGGTATCAAATTTGCACTGAATCCTGCACTTACGCCTGCAAACGCCGCCGCCATACCTATAAGCGGATTTTTTCCTATACCGACATATAAAAGTCCGGCAAGCGGTATCAAAATCAAATATCCCGCATCTGTCGCAATATTACTCATTATTCCGAGAAATACAAGCACAAACGGCAGCAGCTTATCCGATATATTTGTACCCATACGTCTTATAAGTGCCGACAAAAGTCCTGATTCTTCCGCTATGCCTATACCAAACATTACTATTAATATAGTACCTACTATACCTCCGGCATATCCGAGCCAATTATCAAGTATCGCATTTGAGAATATCCACCTCACATTTTCGGCAGTGAACATATTTTTAATCTCATAACTCACGCTTGTACCGTCAGCTGAAGTCATAGAGAATGTATTTCCTCCGAATATCCCCGTTACAACAAGTACCAATATATAAAGCAATATAAAAATTATAACAGGGTCAGGTATTTTCTGTCCGAGTTTTTCAATTATTCCGATTTTATCTTTTTTATAAAAAAAAATCACTCCCTTCTGTATGATACTATACCATACGGGAGTGATTTAATTCAACGAACAATATATGCCAAAAGCTATTTGATAACTATTGTCTTGATGATTTGATTTTGAACAGGTACATCGTCCATACCCATATCAGTTAGTGAATGAGTTTCGGTTTCCGCGATTTTATCCACATATTCCATACCCGATGTTACCTTACCGAATGACGCATACTGACCGTTAAGCGACGGACTGTCTTGGTGCATAATAAAGAACTGACTTGACGCACTGTCCATACTTATCGCCGTTCTTGCCATTGATATAACACCTCTTTCGTGAGGTATCAAATTAAAGTATCCGTTTTGGATAAATTCACCTGTTATTGTATCCGTTTCGTGCTGTGTCATATCGGTATCATAGCCGCCTCCCTGAATCATAAAGTCTTTTATAACTCTGTGGAACACAAGCCCGTCATAAAAATTTTCATTTGCAAGTTTAACAAAATTTGCAACCGTTTTCGGTGCAATATCCGGATAAAGTTCAAGCTCAATATTACCGCCGTCCTCAAGTTGAATTTCAGCGTTTACAACGTTTCCTGTGCCGTCAGCATAACCCTTATATGCGTCATATTTTTCGGCAAAAGCCTTTTCATATGATTCAAATTTCTTTGCAAGTCCTTCTTCTACATTTTTTCTTTGTGTAGTCGATTGTAACGGTTGATGTACCTCCGTCCCAATTAACCGTTGCGCCGAACATTTCCGATATTGCTCTTAGCGGTACCATTGTGTAGTCATTCATTATAGTCGGCGATACGTCCACTACAGTTGTATCTTCACGCGCAGTTGCCGAAGTTTTAAATGCGTGGTCTTTGTCAATCCAAGTAAAATACAGATTACTTCCGTCACAAAGTGTTATACCCTTTGTATCTGCGTCCCACGACACGTCACAACCAAGCGCCTCCGAAACAGCTCTAAGAGGTACAAGTGTTCTTTCTTCAACAATTACAGGTGCCATTTCGGGATGAATTTCTTCACCGTTTACCTTTACCGTAATATCACTCGCCTGTACTGTCGGAACCAATGCCATTGTCACCGTCATTATTGACGCCAACATTAAGCTTAACTTTCTCATTCTTATTTCTCCTTTTCTTACTCTTAAATTCTTCAATCATTTTTTTGTGTTTCTTCAATTTCCTCTGTTGTTTTCATAAGCGGAATAAAACTTTTCGCAATCTTTCCTTTACCTCTGTGCTTTTATGTAAAGTATTCCGATAATCGAAAATACAGCCGCACCGATACAGTTTACCATAAGGTCTTTCATTGTATCGATTATTCCGACATCAAGATACCCTCCTCTATAACGTACTGTCCTCCGTTATAGTTCACAATCGTACTTGTTATGCCGTTTAAGCTGACCGTGCCGTTAAGTCCGTTCGGGTTAAGCGTTGCGGAATGTATTGCATTCACGATAAAATCTTTCTGCATATCCATTCCGAAAATTTGGTCCATACCAAACTCAAAGAACTCCCAAACAACTCCGACCGTCATAGAAAACAAAATGCCACGAACGCTACAAAAACGGTGACATATTAATATGAAATCTCGGGTCTTGATTTAAAATATCAATAAGTGCAAAGCCTATCGCCGCCATTATAAATCCGTTAATTGTATGGAGTATAGTGTCCCAATACGGAAAAATCGTATAAAAACTTTGTATCTCACCGAGTATTTCCGCCGCGAATATGAATAGTAAAATTACAACTTCAAGCATTGTCGGTAATTTTATGTTCAATTTTAAGTCTACAAATCTCGGAATGTTAAATAAAACCAAAGTTAGCAGACACAGAAATACATTGTAGAAATTTCTGTTGAATATTTCCGCAACCATTGTTAAAACAACCAGAATTTGAAGAACAAGCAGCAGTACAAACCTACCTTTTTTTCCGATCCTCTTCATAATATATTCTCCTTTAACGATAGTATAGATTATTATATCATAATCCGACATTTTTTCAATCAAAATGTTTACAGTATGTTCACTTTTTGCAGGGTAATATTTACTGTACAAAATTTGTTTTTTGTGATATAATAAGTAAATAGAATTGATTGAACGATTTTTAGGAGCGTGTTATTATGAAAAAAGCGATCTTACAAAACTTATTGCAATCGGTGCGGTTGTAACAGCGGCTGCCGCCACTACTGCGATTGTTATTTCAAAGCACAAAAAACACAAAACAATGCTTGCAGAACACACAAAAACTCTTACGAAAAAAAGCAGGCATATATCACAGGCGGAGGACTTTCCGCATTTGCGTCAGCACTTTATCTTGTGCGTGACTGCGGTTTCACTCCGGAGAATATTCATATATTTACAAACGGTACTCGCGACTGCGGCAACAACGAAACAGGCTTTATCTGCCGTCGCGGAAAAACTATAAGCATCAAAGACAGTATGAATTTCTTTGACCTTATCAGCGATGTTGATTCTTTGGATATTCCTGATTTGACGGTATGCGATGAAATACTTAATATTTATCGTGCAAATATTTATCCGCGAAGTGTGACTTTGATTGATCAAGACAAGAACGTTATAGACAGTTCAAAAATCAAGATTTCAAAATCACACAGAAACGCAATACTTGCACTTATACAGTCAAAACGTTCGCAAATTCAGTCTGCGTCGATATTTGACGTTATGGACAGCGATTTCTTCCTTTCACCGTTCTGGAAACTTATTTCCGCATTATACGGTTTTACCGAAGAATCAAGTGCATATGAATTTGTAAACTGTATTGCAAATATGGATAATATGCTTTCGGGTATCATTCCGAATGATTTTGACAGATACGAAGAAATTGTCAACCCTCTAAAAGAGCATTTGAAGAAAATCGGTGTTGACATAAGAGAAAATGCGGTTGTTACCGATATTGATTTTGAAAACGACAATGCCGACTCAATTCACTTTACGGACGGTGCAACAAGAAAGACTTTCTATCTTAATGACGGCGATATTTGTATTATGCCTACCGATGAAATGGCTGACTGCGAATCTTTCGGCAGTTTCAACGAACCTGCTCCGAAACTTTATTCAAAGCCGTTTGAACTTTGGGAAAAGCTTGCTGAAAAGCACCCGTCATTCAAGTCACCTGACTTGTTCTTTGATGAATTTGAGGGTAATATGTCAGAGGAATTTACAATTACTCTTTCAAACAAACTTTGCCTGAGCTTATCGACAAAGTTACTTGCGGTGCCTTAGGTCGCAACGGTATTATCGTGCTTGACGATTCAAATTGGAAAATGACAGTTTGTGCGGTACCGTCAACTTATTTTAAAGACCAAAGCGAAGATATTACAGTTTTGTGGGGCTGTGCTATGCGACCTAATTGTGACGGTGACAGAAGCGGTAAAACTATGACTGAATGCAGCGGTGCCGAAATTTTATATGAACTTGTTTCATGCTTTAACCTTGATGAAGTTTGGGACGATATTTGCGAAACGGTAGTAAACGTAATTCCTTGCCACAGACGTTACGGTACATCATATTTATCACCTGTTAATTCAAAACTTGAAATAATTCCGACAGGTATAAAGAATTTTGCGGTTTCCGGCGATTTTGCCGAATCGGATAACGATACAGTATTCTCGGAAGAATATATCGTTTCAACCGCACGCACCGCATCATATAAACTTATGAAAACAAACAGAAAAATGTTTGAAAGTAAACCGAAATCATTCAGAGAAGTAAAAAATCTTTAAAAAACTTGGTAAAATAATTTGTTTTTTTAAGGTTATTTTAAGGTTTCAATATTATAATACAGTTAAAGAATTGATAATTATTAAATCAATTCACGATAATTTTTTCATTTTTTTCTTCATAAAAAGCAGAGCCATTAAGGCTCTGTTTTTTGTGCTGTTATAAATTTATATGTTCTTCGGAACAGGTTCACCGAATATCGGAAGTCCGTTTTCATCATATTCAAACACTTTCGCTCTTGCGTGACGGTTGTTATCGTGAAGCGGATCGCCTTTGATTTCCTTATAGTTTCGGCTGTGATATATAAGCACGTCTTTACCGTTATCGGTCGTGAAACAGTTATGTCCCGTCCGTACTGCTTATTCTCCTCGCTCGTTTTAAATACAGGCTTGTCGCTCTTATGCCACGACTTTATATCAAGCAAATCGCTGTTTTCATCAGCCCAAAGCATTCCCATACAGTATCTCCAACCTGTATCGGACGCCGAATATGTAACGATAACTTTACCGTTTCTGACAAGTACCGCCGGACCTTCGTTCACTTTAAATCCCTGCACTTCCCAATCATACTCCGGTGTTGTAGAATCATCGGCTTTGTTGCAAGAGTCCAAGGATTTTTCATTTTTGCAATATACACGTCAGATACATCTGCAGGCTCTGTCTTTTGTGCCCAAAGTACATATTGTTCACCCTTATGTATAAATGTGGTCATATCAAGTGAAAAGCTTTCCACTCCCACATCAATTCTGCCCTTTTCAATCCACTTACCCGTCATAGGATTTTCGTCCTCGCACATAAGCAGATAAGGTCTTATTTCCCATACGTCTTTTGCGTCACCGGCTGTGAAATAAATATACCACACACCGTCTATATAATGAAGTTCAGGCGCCCAAATATGTGAGCCCATTTCACCTGTCGTATGCTTTTTTCCACACTACTTCCGAATCAGCCGTCAAAAGTCCGTTAAGAGTCTTTGCACGTCTTATCTCAATACAGTCATACTGTGGCATTGTACCTGTGAAATAGTAATATCCGTCAGTATGCAGATACACAAACGGATCTGCCCGCTGATACACCAAAGGACTGTTATATTCATATTTCTTATCCATATTATTTTCTCCGTTTCGCTTTTTATATTTTTATATTATCTATTATAATAGCTTACAACGGTTTTGTAAACAATTATTTTTTGAAATTGTCTGCCTGTATTGTCTATCACATAATTATCTTTGTAAATAAGTTCCGACACAGTTACAAATTCATATTTGCACTCAATGCCTCCAAAATTTTCGGCAGAATTGCCGCCGTATTCTTTGTGCCGTTATGCAAAAGAATTATGTCGCCGTTTTGCGTGCGTCTGACGCTTCTTTCATATATATTCTGTGCCTCCGCGTCACCGTAATCAATTCCGTCCACCGACCACTGAATATACATTCTTCCGCTATCCTCCGCCACTTTCACAACAGTGTTATTATATCCGCCTGACGGCGCACGCATAAGGTACGGTCTTTCACCGGTTATGCTTTCAACAATTCCGTCACATTTATCAAGGTCGGCTGTAATCGCCTCTGCCGACATTTTCGTATAATCCGCGTGATTATATGAATGATTGCCGATTTCATGTCCACTGTCATAAATTTTCTTCAAACTTTCGGAATACTTTTCAGCCCAATCACCCACAACGAAAAATGTCGCCTTGCAATTATACTTGTCCAACGTATCAAGAATTGAGTCAATATCATCATCGTTCCACGCACAGTCAAATGTCAGTGCAATTTTATTGTCGTCCCTCTCCACGCTGTAAATCGGAATTTCTCTGCCGTTTACGTTAAACACGCTTACCGCTCTTGAAGTCGTAAACCAAATTATCGGTATAACCGCAAAAAATCAGTAATGCTATTATAATATGCTTTAATTTAATAACATAAAAATTCAAAATGCCGACCTCCTAAAATATATCTGCTTAATATATCTTATTCGTGTCGGCATATGTTTATGACATCACAAAAAGCCATGACGGAAGTTTATTTTTCTTTTTCTTCTTTCTTTTCCTCGATCGGTTTTGTTTCTTCTGTTTTCTCGATTTTGATTTCAATCTTTTTAACCTTTGTCACGTCCTTTTCTTCGGTGCGGTTCTCTTAGGTTTTGCCTGCTTTTTTCGGCGTATCGTTTTCTAAATTTTTGATACATTCTTCTATTTCTTCGTCAGTTTCAAGAGGCTCACTTTTTAAATCTGTCCGCAAAAGCTTGCCCTCTCTTTCGTGAGTTCTGTTGAAATATCTCGCATAGCTTGTCGTGACAGGTTTCATTGTCATTGAAATTCCCTTTTCACCCTCTTTTTACAACAAGACGAATTTCCGACTTTGTAAGATAATAGCTATGTACAATACCCGTTGCGAAATTCTTTTCAAGAATTTCAACAAACATTTTTTTATCCTCGTCTGTTACAAAAGTTCATTGCCTTTCAGCGTAATATAATAATTACCGTTTTACTTATCTCTCTTGCCTTTCTTGCCATTTAGTGTCCTCCTTTTCTTACATTATAACACATTTTCGGAGGGACACTAAAACATTTTGATTACAATTTAAAGACAAGTTGGTTATAAATACAGGCAATACGGAATAGTTATATCGTATAAAACAGAGGAGGTATAAAAATGCAAACATACCACAATAAAACCGTACAGCAAACCGCCGAATTGCTCGGTACGGATATAAAACAGGACTTACACATGACGAGGTAAAGAAACGACTTCACCATTACGGCAAAAACGAACTTATCGAAAAAAAGAAAAAGAACATATTTATAAAATTCCTTGAACAATTTAATGATTTTATGATAATTATACTTCTTTCCGCCGCTGCGGTATCATTTATAACGTCAATTATGCAAGGTGACGCGGATATAACAGAACCTGTAATAATTCTTGCAATCGTCATATTAAACGCATTGCTCGGAGTTATTCAAGAAAAACGTGCCGAAAAAAGTCTTGAGGCTTTAAAGAAACTATCATCACCCCATGCCTGTGTACTCAGAAACGGCAATGAGCTTAATATTCCTGCCGCGAACGTTGTTCCCGGTGATATACTTATAATATCGGCAGGCGATCTTGTTGCCGCAGACTGCCGTCTTGTCACATCTAACAACCTCACAACAGACAGATCCTCTCTTACCGGTGAATCTGTAAACGCCGAAAAAGACGCATCGGTTGTACTTGAAGAATTCACGGCACTTGGGGACAGAAAAATATAATCCTTTCTTCCACCTCCGTAACAGGCGGAAAAGCCACCGCGATAGTTACAGGCACGGGAATGAATACGGAAGTCGGACACATTGCGAATATGCTCCTTGATGATGAAACACCGCAGACACCGCTTCAGCTAAAGCTTGCCGATACAGGCAAAACACTCGGTATTGCCGCACTTTTTCGTATGCCTTGTTATTTTTTATTGTCGGCCTGTTCCGTCATCTTCCGCCGTTTGATATGTTTATGACAGCCGTTTCTTTGGCGGTTGCCGCAATACCTGAGGGACTTCCGGCAATAGTTACGATTATGCTTGCAATCGGCGTAATGCGTATGTCAAAACATAACGCAATAGTACGAAACCTTCCGTCTGTCGAAACGCTCGGCAGTGCGTCCGTAATATGCTCCGACAAAACAGGCACTTTAACGCAAAATAAAATGACTGTAACTTCATTTTATACGTACGATGAAAAAAGCTGATACGACTTTGTTCGATGTGTTGCGACTGTGATGAGGGACACAAAAGTCCGACAGAAAGTGCAATACTCGCCGCCGCAAAAAACACGGTTTTGACAAGTCCGTACTTGACAAAAATACAGACGTATTGCCGAAATACCTTTCGACTCGACACGCAAACGAATGACTACAATGCACAGGGACATAAAAGGTTATAAAACAATAATAAAGGGTGCATTGAATTTGTACTTCCGCTATGCACCGATATTTATAACGGTCAAAAGGCTATTCCGCTTACTTCACAGAGCAAGCGAAAAATTATATCCGAAAATTCAAAAATGACTTCGGACGGTTTGCGTGTAATCGCGGTTTGTTATCGTGATGATTACACAAAGACAGCAATCAACGAAAACAATATGGTATTTATCGGTCTTATCGGCATTGAAGACCCGCCGCGAAAAGAGGCAAAGCAATCCGTAGAACTTTGTAAAAGAGCAGGTATTCGTCCTATTATGATAACAGGCGATCACGCAGAAACGGCTTTATCTGTTGCGAAAAAAATCGGAATTGCGGACGATAATTCAAAGGTTATGACAGGCGATATTCTTGAAAAAATATCGGACAAC
>VOFH01000795.1_pt1 | contig 22733 bp, 43 predicted proteins | sample 5384091 | NCBI WGS metagenome assembly VOFH01 (sample SAMN12384727, study PRJNA508395) | human gut metagenome | isolation source: healthy gut G | host: Homo sapiens
TATCGCAACCATACCATAGGATTTGTATTCCAAAGCTATAACTTGATTCCTCATCAAACGGTGTTGGCAAATGTAGAACTGGCGCTGACAATTTCGGGAATTTCAAAATCAGAGCGTCGAAAACGCGCCGCACAGGCCCTGGACGAGGTGGGACTTGGCGATCAGCTTCATAAGAAACCAAACCAGATGTCCGGCGGTCAAATGCAGCGTGTCGCCATCGCCAGAGCCCTGGTCAATAATCCGGATATCTTGCTGGCTGATGAGCCTACCGGCGCCTTAGACACAGAGACCAGCGTACAGATTATGGAGTTATTAAAGGGAGTAGCCAAAGACCGGCTGGTGGTCATGGTAACACACAATCCAGAGCTGGCTGAAACTTACGCAACTCGTATCGTAAAGCTGCGGGACGGCAAAATTATCAGCGATTCCGCTCCATTTGAACTTGATACAACCTCGCTAAACGCACCAAAGTATCAAAATATGGGAAAATCATCCATGTCATTTCGTACTTCTTTATCGCTGAGCTTCAATAATCTGCGGACAAAAAAAGACCCGCACCCTGTTGACAGCCTTTGCCGGTTCCATCGGCATCATCGGTATCGCTCTGATTCTGGCTCTCTCAAACGGTGTCAACATCTATATTACCGACATTCAAAGAGTACCATGACAGCTTATCCCATATCTATTCAGGAGGAGTTTGTGACACCTATGAGAAGAACGAAAACGGCACCTTTGATTCCATTTCAGAGGACAAAGCCGAACTGAAGTCGCGGCTGCAGGACGCAGTCAAGCTGAAAATAACAGGCATCATCCGACCAAAGGAAGATGCTGCCAGCGCCTCCCTCTCTGCGCCGCTGGGTTATACCAAGGCTTTGACCGATTATCTCATCGATTATACAGATGACAGCGCCGTCGTAAAGGCACAGAAAAAAAATAAGAAGGTCAACGTCCTCAGCGGTATGACCTTTGATCCCGGCGACGACGACAACAAAGTTGCCGATGCAAAAACTTTACCTGGAAAATCTGGGCGTTTCTGAGAAGGCCAAATTGGCCAAAGAAATACTTCAGTCCGTCTATTCCAACGATCCGGCCAGGGCTTCTCAGATGATGGCTATGGGCGAAGAGGAGCTGGCATCTGCGCTGGACTCGTATCTGCAGAATCCTGAGGATGACGTGCTGTTATCAATCTATGACAACTTATTTCCAGCGGAAGCTATGATGATAATTTGAGCACCTTCGGTGTCGTCAGCCTGGACGCACCTTCAGCGATCAATATCTATACAGACAGTTTTGAAGATAAAGACGCCGTTTCGGGCTGTATTGAAAGCTATAATCAATCTGTGAAGAAGGCCGATCAAATCACGTATACGGACTATGCAGAGCTTTTGATGTCATCAGTGACGACGATTATCAACATCATTTCATACGTATTAATTGCCTTCGTCGCTGTTTCGCTGCTCGTGTCGTCAATCATGATCGGCATCATCACTTATATCTCTGTTTTAGAGCGAACGAAAGAAATCGGCATTCTGCGGGCTATCGGCGCGTCAAAACGAAATATTACGCAGGTGTTCAACGCAGAGACCTTTATTGTAGGACTTTGTTCTGGAGGCATCGGGATCGCTATTTCACTCTTACTGTTGATTCCTGGTAATGCTGCCATTCACGCGCTGACAGACACAACCGATGTCAATGCGGCTCTGCCGGCAGTCAGTGCTATAATACTCATCGTACTCAGTGTACTGCTCACTTTGATCGGCGGCTTCATACCGTCAAAGAACGCGGCGAAGAAAGATCCAGTAGCGGCGCTTCGTACGGAATAAGATGCATGAAAAAAGCACCATTGGCAGAACTATGCTGCCGATGGTGCTTTGCTCATCATAAGAATATTATTTTCAATACCGATATGTCGGTTAATTTTCTTCTTCTACCGATTTCGTTATATACTCTTTGACGTCTTCCTTGGGAATCCCCAGCGCCACAGCCAGTTCACCATGAAGCAGTTCTTCGGCCCGCCTCATATATTTTTTCGTCTACCTGGCCTAGTTTTTTACCGCGCTCTTTTTGCGTCACATTCCTTCAAATAGACGTCCCGGACCAATTTCAAAAGGTCCTTGCACTCATGAGAGTCAAAGAAAGACTGATAATGTTCGCTGAGAAATCTCATGTTGTTATTCTCATATATTTCCGCTTTGACAGAAGGAATATCCGCAATTAATTCTTCAGCCTTTTCCTTTGTAATCACATGCCGCATAAATATCTTGGTGTCAACAGGTGTGAAGATTTTCCCCTCCTGATACTGCGGCAAAAGTGTATAGTATAATCTTTTTTTTCCCCAGCACAGGAATATCAGGCATTCCAATGGCATCCACTTTACATACGCCTTCGTTTCCATAGATTATTAAATCACCAGTTTCGTACAAATGATTTCCCCTTCTCTCTTACTACATAAAAAGACGCGTCACTTGCGGGCAACAGGACTGAGCGTTCCCCAAACAAACAACACGTCGCCTAATTTATTTTAACATACACTTATATATATGTGCAGAGAACTCATTTTATGACTCCAAACAGGGTCTGACACAAAATTTTAAACTCCTGAACCGCCCTTTATATCTCAAATAAATCGTTGAGGGCTTCACTCATGGTCGGATGCGTAAAGATCTGATCTTTTAACACATGATAATCTGCGCCTAAATCCATGGCCAGTTTCACGGTATTAATCATCTCATAAGATTCTTCACAAAAAGAGCATCGCGCCGAGAATCAGATTGGTATCAGCGTCAATGATCGCTTTTAACAGACCTTGCGGATTTTTCAGCACCTGTGCCTTGGGAATGGCTGCTGCCGGCAGCTTGGCTATTTTTACGCGGTATCCGGCTTTGCGTGCTTCTTCCTCATTCAGTCCAACTCTTGAGAAGGACGGGGTGAGGAATACGCTGTAGGGCACATTTTTTCTTCCCGCCTGTGAATACTGCCCGCCGTTCATCTGCGACCAGATGATGCGGAAATCATCTAATGAAACATATGTAAACTGGAGGCCTCCCTTGGCGTCACCCATAGCCCAGATATTTTCTGCCGTAGTCTTCAGATTCTCATCTACGATGACGGCGCCTCGCTTGTCTAATTCCACACCTGCCTTGTCAGCCTGCAGTTCTGCAGTATTGGCTTTTCTGCCAGTTGCGATGAGAACCGCCTCCCCTTGAAGAACAGTCTCTTCACCCCCTCCAGTTTAAAAGGACTTCTGCCTGACCGCTTTGAGCTGTAACTTTCTCTGTTTTAGCACCAAAGTAAAAGCTGACGCCTTTTCTTCGAGGACCTCTTTTATCGCGTCGGCGATGTCTCTATCTTCTCTCGGAATAAAAACCTCTCCATCCTGGACGACAGAAACCTTTGCCCCGAAACCTGCATACATCGATGCAAATTCTAATCCGATATAACCACCGCCGATGATGACCAGACGTTTTGGCAGCTGGTCCAAATCCATCAGAGACGCACTCGTATAGACATAAGGGTTATCAGCCAAACCTTCGATGGCCGGAATGACCGGTGTGCCGCCGGTGTTGATAAAGATCTTTTCCCCCTCAATGGCGACAGTTTCCTGATCCGTTACAATCTGCACCACTGTATTGGAAACAAAAGAAGCCTTGCCCAAAATCACGTCAATATTGGGATTATCGGCTAGTTTGCCGTAATTTTTCGGCGGCGAAGCATATCTGTCAGACGACGTTTCTCTTCAATAGCCAGACGGTATTTTTCAGCCTTTTCTTCAAATGAAGCTTCTGTCTCGAGAGCCGCCAAGCCTGAACTTCTGACCAAAGATTTAGAAGGAATACAGCCCCACGTTGATGCAGGTGCCTCCGTACATTCCAGCGTCTTTTTCAATCATGGCTACTTTGCTGCCTCCAGCGGCGAGTTTGCCCGCCAGTGTCTTTGCGCCTTTACCAAATCCAATCATAATTGCATCATACTTTTTCATGGTCAATCCTCCTTAAAAATCTTTTGATTAATATCCTCGATGGTAATTGATTTGAGTCGTGCTCTGCACTCTTCATTGAGTCCTTCATAGATTCCGTCCATAATCCCCGCCATACCAGAAGCAATCAGGCATTTCATCTCAGGATTACCGGACTTCCAGGATGCTTTGACAAAATCCACGTCTAAAGCATCTCCAATTTGGCAGAGGTTGATTTCTTTTGCATCCTTGGCCATAGAATATCCGCCTTTGACCCCCTCTTTCGTGGTCACAAAACCGGCTTTTTTTCATCTTTGCCATCACTTTTCTGATCCGCACAGGGTTGGTACAGACGTTTTCCGCCAGAGTCTCGCTATCCAGCGTTTCACCTTTGTGATTTAAAAACACCAGTGCGTGCACTGCTATGGTAAATTCACTTGTCATTTTTTCTCCTTTTCCGTAACGCCCCTGTCGGGCAGTTTTTGATACAATCGCCGCACCTGATGCATTCTGGGCTGTTGGGGTTCTCCCATACGTTAATGTCCATTTTGCAGGCATCCTGGCACTTACCGCATTTTACGCACTTTGCCGTCTCTACCTCAAATCGCTGAAAGGCAATGGGGTTAAACAGGCCGTATGCCGCGCCCAACGGGCACAGGTATTTGCAAAATGGCCGGTATACCATCACTGACAGCAAAACCAAGATGATGAGAATCGCCATCTTCCAGGCGTAGAGAAAACCGATGGTCTGCCGCAGCGGTTCACTGGCAAGGACGAGAGGAATCCCGCCCGCCAAAGTCCCGCTAGGGCAGATATATTCACAAAACCAGGGTTTTCCCTGCCCGAACATGTCTACTGCAAAGAGCGGGAGCAAGATGACAAATACAAGCAAAATTACGTATTTCAGCCATTTAAGGACATTGTGTCCTGGCAAGTTTTTCATTTTCTTTCACAAATGGGATCTTGTAAAGCAGGTCCTGTACAAGCCCAAAGGGGCAGAGCCAGCCGCATACAAATCTTCCTAAAAGAGAACCGAACAGCAGCAAGAAGCCGATGACGTAAAAGGAAAATTTATAATCTCGGCTCCCCCAGCACTGCCTGCAATGAGCCGATGGGACAGGAGCCCAATGCGCCCGGGCAAGAATAGCAGTTGAGTCCGGGCACACAGAGATTCTTTGTCGGACCGGTATAGATCTTTCCTTGCACAAATCCGATCAGATAAACCGTTGGTCACGGCTGTAAAGACTATCTGTACCCATAATCTCGTTTTATCTCTCGTCTTCTTAATCACTTTAACCAATTCCGATACACTCCAGACATATTTTTTGTCGCCTTCATAAATACAGTTGCCATCTCTCCCCGCATAGCTCCAGCAACAATAAATATGATACCAGAGACCGCCAGAGCACCGGCAAATAGCGTTATTCTCATAATGCCTCCTCCTAAATCTGACGCAGTAGATCGTCGATGATTTTTTCCAGTTCGACTCGCTTTTGGAACCTGTAATCACCTGGCCCACCTGATTTCCGTTCTTATCCACAAAGAAGGTCGTCGGCACGACCTGGACATCCTTTAATGGGCCATTCACTAAATCCGTGTTTAAGACGATATGACTATAATCGGCGCCGGTCTCTTCAACGATTTCTTTGGCCGTTGCATCCTCTGCATCGTAGGTGTCGCTGACGATACCGACAATCTGAAAGCCTTTATCCTGATATTCCTTAGAAATCTTCCCCAGGTCCGGCATTTCATCGATACACGGTCCGCAGTAAGTCGCCCAGACGTTGACCATGGTCAAATCTGCTTTTGCAAAAATATCCTCTGTAACTACGCCGCCGCCCAGAAGTTCACCCTCAAAATCTTCAAATCCTGCGCTGCTTCTTTTGTCTGCCGGCTCCACGTCTTGTGTATCACTGCCGCAGGCAGCCATGGTCAGCACAGCGATCATCACCACAACTAAAACACCTGCAATTTTCCTGCATTTTTTCATCTCCATCCTCCTAATCTGTTACTTAGTTATTTACAGTTATCCTTTTCTGTAATTATAAATGTTACAGTTAAGATTGTCAATGGTTTTTGCATATTTTTCTATTGCATAAACGCCTGCCCTTGTTGCCGACAGTTTCAACTGCATCTGCCAGCTTTTAAACATGCTTAATACAGATTCCGCTCTACAAAGGATTGAAACCCTTCCAGCAGATAAGCGTAGTCCTCCGGGTGGTAGTAAAAGTGTCTCGACCTGCGCAGGACAGAGACTTCCACTTTTCTGTTGCCCTGCAGATATCTGATGGTGTTCATAGAGACTAGCTCATCATTTTCAGACTGAAAAACATAGCAGGGAACATCCAGCAAAGGCAGCAGTCCTCTCGTTCTTTTGATTTCCTTGAACAATTCCATATAACGAGGCAGCCATCCCGCATAAGACCAGACTTTCCTGCTGGGCTCCATACTGTAAGCGTTTCTGGCTGCTACAGCTACGGCATCCTCTTCAGATACGCGGTCAAAGATGACTTTCAAAGAGTTAAGCGGGGCAGAAGCCCGCAGAAAAAGTTTTAGCGGCACTGCCATCAAAATAATCCTCTCACCTTTTCCCGGTGGGCGACTGCCTCTGAAAGGGCAAAAAGCGTCCCCATGGAATGGGCCACAATGAGAACATGATCGTACTGTTCGCTCAGATGATGCATGATACGGCTGACCTGACTCTTCCACTGCTCCATGGATGAATGAGAAAAGTCTTTGGCCGTTTTCCCATGTCCATCCAGAAGAATATTAAAAATCGACCAGGAGGCGGGAACGAGAGGAATAAAATCGCGAAAATGCTCTGGCGTCCCCAAAATCCGTGCGTGTATGAATAAAACCGCAGTATCACTGCCGGCAATTTCCCTGATATAAGGTTTATGTGACAATGAAATCACCCCTTTGCTAAATGCAGAACATGCCGGACCAACTCGTTCTCGCCACTCGTCAGTCCAGCATGTCTATTTCTTATATATGATTCTATTTCTTATCCTTACCGCATGCACCATTGAGTACGATCCAAAGCACGAAGGCGCCTGCCGCACAGATGATGATGGCCAGAAATGTGGTGTCATATTTTCCGCCTGCGCTCTCAACCAGCTTGCTGGAAATCATCGGTCCCAGGATTGCCGCCGGAATCAAAGAGAAATTTCCTAAGCTGAAATTTACAGGGAAATGCTTCGGTCCGTATTCCCGATTGATAAAGGCAGAAGAAATCGTTGGATTTCCGCCGTAGGAAATACCCATGCACAGAAGGCCCAGTAAAATCAATATCATCGCAGAAGTCTTTGCTCGAAAAACAGAGATACGCCGGCCACAGCCATGACGACCATGTTAATCAGCATGGTATTTTTTCTTCCCAGTTTGTCAAAGACACCGCCGATGATAACGCGCCCTGCCCCGTTAAATACGGAAACCACCATACCTACGATAGCCGGTGCGCCAAAAGCGATTGCGATAGACGCCGCACTGTTGATGACCATCAGACCGGCAGAGTTGGCTATAATACACCAGATGATAAAAATCCAGAAAGAAGATGTCTTCAGCATTTCGCCTGTCGTCATCCCTTCCAGCGCGGGAGCCGCCCCGCCTTCACCCTTTGGCGCCTCCGGATTCTTTATAAACAGAGAACCGACTACCAGGACAACAAAGATGATAATGCCCAGAATCATAAAGGTGGTAAATACTCCTTTGCTCGCAACTAAGCTGGTAGCCACGCTGCCCAGAATCAGAGCGCCCAGGCCGAACCCCATCATCATGATGCCAGATGCGAGACCCGGCTTGTCAGGAAACCACTTGTTCATCGTCGAAATAACGCTGTTGTAGCTGAAGCCTACGCCCGTACCGCCTAGAACGCCATAGCAGACATAGAGCATGGTCAGGCTGGAAGCGGAATTTTCAGGATTCAAACGGGACACACCGAAAAAGCCTATCAGAAGCAGAAGGCCCGATATCATAATGATGTATTTCGGTTTTAATTTCGCCGATAATTTACCTGCTACGAATCCGCCTAAACAGAAAAAATACCATAGAAATCGTGAACGTCATGGATAACTGGGACAAAGACCAGTCAGGATAGACTTGACCAAATGGTTCTTAAACAGAGACCATCCGTAAATCAACCCACAGAAAATCAGTAAGATTGTACCTACGCCCAGGTACAGCCATCTCTTGTTATTAGACATTGGAATACTCCTCTTCTACTAAAATTCTGGCTGTTTCTAAGCCAGTAAGAACACGTAATGCTCCGTTTGCCAGGGGAATCCATTTCCTTTTCGCCAGGAATGACTTCTACTGGTGCAATAAATTCGACTCGTTCTTTGACGGCTTTTGTGATATAGCTTGAATACGCAATACCGCCGGTGAGAACAATATAGTCAATTTTTCCATTCACGTCGACAGACAGTTTCGCAATATTCTTTGCAATATTCAGAGCCATCGCGTCGTAAACCAGCTTCGCATGCTCATCTCCTGCTAAGACCAGCCTCTCTACCCTCTCTGGAATCTGCAGTGCCAAAGTGAGAAACCAGACCGCCCTTTTCTCTGCATCTGTTTCATCATGTCGTCTTTATTTTCATATACGTCGTAGCAGTAATCTATCAGGCTGTAGCCTGAAGTCCACCAGCTCTTTCCGGTGAAAATGGTCCTTCGTCATCAGAAATCATGTCCACCAGCCTGCCGTGTGCGAAGAGTCCGACGGAAATGCCGCCGCCCAAATGAACGCTGAGGATGTTGTGATCTTTGTAGTCAATGACTTTCTGCTCGCAAAGGTTCAATACTGCAGCCCTCATATTCAGATTATGGCCTCTGCCGATTCTGAATATATCTTTGATACCGGTAATTCTGTAAATTTCTTCCATCTCATCTACTGCCACCGCATCGTAGATATAGGCCTTGCAGTTGGCCTTCTGCGCAATTCTGTAAGCGATGGTGCGCCCAGGTTAGAGGCATGGTGCAGCTGAGGTCTATATTTCAGACAGTCCAGCATATATTTGTTCACCTCATACGCGCCGGTGTGAACTGGCGGCAGAAGACCGCCTCGGCCTACGACAGCGTCAAAGTCTTCAATCCGTTCGCCGTGTTCTCCACAGCATTCTTTCACCAGATCTGCTCTGAAGTCCATCTGTGAATAGATATCAGCAAAGGGGCCAGCTCTTCCTGTGTATGGGAAATGCTCTCTACCCACTGCTGATCCCTCTCCAGATAAACGGCGACCTTCGTGGAGGTGGACCCTGGATTGATGACCAATATTCTATAGTCCATCGGTGTTTCTCCTTTCTTAGTGCTCAATCAGATTTACGAAATCAAAGAAGCCAGCGCCAGAGAAACAAATTTTTCTTCTGTAGATGCGCTTCTCGAAGTCAATACAACGGGCACTTTTGCCCCGATTACTACGCCGGCCATCTTGGAGCCGCCGCACAGGACCATGGCCTTGTGCATCATGTTGCCCGCCGCAATCGTAGGTGTCAGGAACATATCAAATTCGCCGCAGTAAGGACAATCGTATTTCTTGACGGCAGCGATTTCCTTGCTCATGGCAATGTCAAAGGAAATCGGTCCAACAACATCGCACCCCGGAATCTCACCGTTCTTATTCATCTCAACCAGAGCAACCGCGTCGGTAGTTTCCACCATTTTCGGATTTACCTTCTCTACGGCGGCCAAAACTGCGACAGATGGATTTTCGACGCCCAATTTATGCAGAACTTCCACACAGTTCAATATGATGTCCTGTTTCTGCTCCAAGGTAGGGTAAGGAATCATACCGCCATCGGAGACGGCCAGCAATTTGTTCATCTGCGGTACTTCGGTATATGCGAATACGCACATCGCTCTGCCCGTATGGAGACCGTTTTCTTTCTTGACCAGAGGTTTCAATACGTCCTTGGTATCTACCATCCCCTTCATAATGAATTCCGCCTCGCCCTTTTTTATCAGTTCAACGGCTTCTATGCCGCAGTCAGCCGCAGTTTCGGCGTTGATGATCTTATAATCCTCCGGAACTTCGCCTAACTTTCTGAGCACCGTTTCAATTTCCGCCACGTTTCCGATCAAAATCGGCTTTACAAGATTTATTTTCTCTGCTTCTATAATCGCACACAATACGTGTTCATCTGCTGCACCGGCGACAGCGACGGTCTTTGTATGCGGATTTTCCTTACATTTTCAACCATTTCACTAAATTTGCTATAAGCCATTCTTTATCTCCTTTTGTAAAACAATGCGAACCTTTGCTTCATCTGTCATTATTTCCATTATACTATTTATTTTAACGAATCCTATGATCAATGTCAAATTATTTTTTAGGTTTTATAACTTTTGTTTGATGCCCTTCTTTGTGCTGTCCGCCTCTCCCTGGACCCATAACAAAAAACAGACAAAATTCCCTTACATTTTGTCTGTTTTTCTGATGACTTATTTCATAAACCGTTCTCATTGCTTTCTTTCGTGATTATTTTAGTAATACTATTCAAAAAGTCAAGCAATTTTAGTATATGCACAACAATTTTATTATTTTTTCTAGTCAGAATACCAATTTTTTAACTATTCAGATTTCCTCTATCAAATGCATCAACTGCTGATACTTCTCTTCCAATGAGCCGAAGAGATCATAAGCTGCCTGAGGCGCGCCGCTGCGAAAATGCTGCATCATCTCGTCAGTAATGGCAAAAATCGGCGTCAAACCCAGATTGGCAGAAACACCCTTCAGGGTGTGGATATGCATCTGCGTTTCTTCATCGTTTCCTTCTTCTTTCGCTCTGACAGCATCGGCAAAGCTGGTATCCGATGTAAATTTCTTGAGTATCCGTTTGTACAAATCCTCGTTATTCATAAATCTTTCCATGGTGCCAGATACGTCGACTCCGTTGGCACTTAATTTATCTAAGTAGTCGCTCATCTATATCCCTCTTTTCGTTTGCTGACAAGGTAGATTGTCACAGGGATAATCGCAGCAAAGCTAAATACTAAACCGCACAGGATACATACGAATTTTGTAAATTCTTTTTTATCTTTTCTAAACATCATTCCGCCCTCCTTATGTCATCATACCATAAAACCATTCGAGGGTCAATGAATGTTGTCCTGCACTTACGGCACTTCGAGCTGCAGTTTTGACTGCCTTCTAAAGTAAACCAGGAGGCCATCATGTCGCCGTGGAAAGATGCCAAAACCCAGCGCCTTCCCCGCCCTGCTCATTTCTTTTGCTCCCACATTCTGCGCGACGAAGGCCGACATGGCCTGCATAAAGAAGATGGGACGATGCCAAAGGGAATTGACGATCAGCCAGGATCACCAGAAGGGAAGTTCCGATTGTTGCACAGGTATACATCCTTTCTTTTTTTCAACAGAAAAGCCGAATAAAATCCTGGGCGCACCCAGCATCTTATCCGGCTTTATACTTGCGATGATTAGCCATCTCCGATGGACAAAATCAGTCTAACATCAACACCAGCCATTGTCAAGAGGTAGGATTAGGCTTCTTTTTCCGCCTGTTTCTTGAAGTAAACGTGATACAGAATGTAGCCTACAATCGGAATGACGACGCCGATTACAGAATTCATCGGATCTTCCCAAAGGGTCGTGACCAACACTACGAGAGAAAGCAAAATGGTCACTGCCGGCAGCACCGGATATCCCCACACCTTATACGGTCTCTCCATGTCAGGATATTTCTTTCTGAACACATATACGGACGATACACCCAGTGTATAATAAATCCAGGCGCAGAATGCAACCAGCGCAGTCAGCTGTTCAAAGGTTCCAAAGAGAATCAGCAGCGAGGATACGATCATTGTGGCAATCTGCGCGTTAACTGGCGTGCCAGTCTTAGGGTTGATCTTTGCGAAGACTTTAAAGAATCTCTTGTCTCTGGCCATGGCGAAGTATTCTCTCGGATAGGCTAGAATACAGCCGTTGCAGGAGCCGAAAATCGCAATCAGCGCGCCTACTGTAACTAATACGGCGCCTGGTCTTCCGAAGAGGGCTTCTGCCGCCATCGTTCCAGGGGCTTCTGTCGCTACGATTTCGTCAATCGGCAGCACTTTCAGCAGCGCGAAGTTAAATAGTACGTAGACCAGGGTAACGCCTAATACGCCAATGGTTACAGCTTTCGGCAGGTCTTTTTCGGGTTTTTCAACTCTTCTGATACGATGTATACGGAGCTCCACCCGTCATAAGCCCACAGCGCCGCTACGATGGCCAGCGCAAAAGCACTCAGTGGGTTTAGGCCCTGTCCAGGAACGATATCCATCGGATTGTTCATCTTGCCCATGATGAAGCCGCAGGCGATGATAATTGCGATTGGCACCAGCTTGGCAATCATGAAGATTCCCTGCACGTTGCCGCCTTTTTGACACCAGCCATGTTAATCAGTGATAACGCTACGATAATTGCGATAGCCATGGCTTTGATCTGCCACTCCGTCAGCGGCACCAAAATGCTGAAATACGTCGAAAATCCAACTGCAAGAGCGCTGATGGAGCCTGACTGTGATATAAAAAAGTCCGTAATGCCCATGGAAAATCCTATTCCCGGTCCATAGGCTTTGGAGATGTAGTTGTATGTACCGCCAGCCTGCGGCATGGAAGTACCAGCTCTGCATAGCATAACGCTGCCATCAGAGACATCAGCCCTGCGATGACCCATGCCAGGACGGCAAATCCGGCTGACAGCCCTGATCTCGAAAGTACGTAGGTACTTACATAGAAGATACCGGAGCCGATCATAATTCCGCCAACGATAGATACGCTGTGGAACAAGCCCAGTTCTTTTCGCAGTCCCGTGTTTGTTTCTTGTTTATTAGACATATTTTCCTCCTAAACTGTTTAAAAGATTATTTCGATATTTGGATGATCCAAATGATTCGACAAATAGGTGATAAGCTGTTTTGTCTTGCTGTCCAGGCATTCCGCATCTTCGGCTTGAATGGTCAGTTTTCCTTTTTCACCCTAGATACTCAATAGTTTCTTGATCGTATAAAACAGGTAGATTTCCGGCAGGTTCTGTCCGTCCAGCTTGTCAGAGTACTGCGGAAACAAAATGGCAAGACCCCGCTTCAAGTAGTCGGGAACCAGACTGCCGTCCTCTACTACAGATTCCAGCAGTGCGTAGATTCCTTCATATTCCATAGGCGCCGGAGACGACGATGGAAGGAGAAGAAGGCGGCTCTGTTTCTGATCCTCTAAGGCAGTCTGCTGGAAAATCAACTCTGATGCCTCTTCTGAAATTTTCTGGTAGAAAGCTCTCGTCTCTTCCATCGGACTGATGTTCAGTTCTTCCCCCAGTATTCTTACACACTCTTTGTACTGGCAGATGGCCTTTGCTCTCTCTTTGTTCTGATAGTAAAGCTTCATCAATTCCAGATGCACTTCTTCCAAAAGGGGGTCCATCTGCAGCAGTTTTTAGGCAGGTTATGGCCTTTTCCGTCAGATCTTTTTTCTGATAGATTGCAGCCAGATCCTTGCAGACTCTTACCAGATTTTGGTTTACAGCCTCTCTCTCAAACATGAGCCATTCCTCAAAAGCGGCGCTCCCTCTGGACATAGACGCCTCCTAAAACGCTGCCCTGATAAGCATCTGCCGCAGACTGCAGAAGAGACGTTTTTGTCTCCAAGTCATCCGCTCTGTAACCCGCCCTCAGGTTAGCCCAAAAATTCAATCAGGTCCACCTTGATATCCAAATTTTCGTTGAGGGCGCAGACGTTTCGCTCTGAGGATATGATGGACACCTCTTCCGTACAAAGGTTGGCAAGTTCCTCCGTGCAGATTTTTTTGATGTAGGATAGATTCTGCCTCAGATTAGAACGGGCATTTTCCTCCTGCTGCTGCGGCCAGAAGATCTCGCTGAGCACTTCTTTAGAAACAGCCTGTCCCTGCTTTGAGGCCAAATAGAGTACCATGGCGAAAGCCTTGTTATTCAATTTTGTAAACGCCTCTTTGCCATCTATTTCTATATGTGGCCTCTGAAGCAGGTAAATCTTTATTTCCATTCTGCTTCCCCTTAGAATAGACGATTTGTCCATTCTTCATGGTCATAGTGATGCCGATGCTACCTAAATCCTGTGGGCTGACAGCAAAAGGGTCCTCATCCAGCACCACAAGGTCTGCCTGAAAGCCTTCCCGAATATGTCCGATGGAAGTCTCTGCAAAGTTGGCATAAGCGCCATTGACCGTATAAGTCTTAAACGCTTCGTAGAGAGAAATCCGTTGTGTTTCTTGGCTGTGCAGCAGGCAGGATCTGATGGACGTCAACGGATTCAGCGGTGTGACACTGTATTCAGAGCCGCCGCAGACGATGCCGCCCTGCTTGATGACCTGTCCGACAGGATTGCAGGACTGCCATCCGCTGCCCATGTTCGCTGCATACATCCCCTGACTGCCGCCCCAGAGAGCGTCATAATTGGGCCGCATAGACAAGATCAAACCCAAGGCGATGGCATTTTCTATCTGATCCGAAGTCGGCAGCACAAAGAGTTCCAGCCTGTGCCTGTGATTTCCTGCGCCTACAGCTTCAAAGGCTGACGAAAAAGGCAGTCAGAGCCTGGTCTATGGCTCTCGGTCCGATACACGAAAGTGCGATCTGCAGGCCTGCCGCATGGGCTTCTAAAACAAATTGATTGACGTCGTCCTGAGAATAGTACAAAGGTGCCGTTGTGATTGCAGTCTTTATAATTCCCGGCCAAGGCCGCATTTTTAGAGCCGATGGAGCCGTCCAGATAGATATTTCCGCCAATTCGCGAAAGGCCCATCTCTATCATTCTTGCCACATCCATCGTCTGAGGAAAGAGCAATATGCTTAGCGCGCTGTTTTTGGCATAGTCGTCGACAATATCGATGTCACGTCCTGAGAAAAAGGCCCCGCCTTCCATGGCGTTCACCGTGGTGATACCATAACGAAAGGCTTCTCTTTCCATGTCACGGACCGCTTTCCGCCGCAGATCGTCGCTGACAAAGTTGGTGTACAGCTTTCTTCTGGCAAAGCCGCTGGCCTCTCCACGCAGGACACCGGTAGGCATTCCCTTTTCATCCCTGATAACGCCTGATACGCTTCTGGGAATCTGCAGCATGTTATAGGCGGTGGTGTTGACTACGGTTTTATGAAACTCCGTCCTGCTGACCACGATGGGGTGGCTGGAAGAAACCTTATCCAGATCCCAGCGGTTAACGTCGATGGTCTCTTCGTTGTAGCCGATGCACACACCAACTCCCCGTCTTCGAACTCCAAAGCCCTTGCCTTTAAAAGCTGCAGAAATTCTTCTTTTGTCTCGGCGTTGATTTTGATGCAGTACTGCAGAAGTCCGCTCTGCACCATATGAATATTGCTGTCGATAAAGCCGGGCAGAACTGTTCTGCCTGCCAAATCGATCATTTTGGCGCCGAAGCAGCGCTTTGGAAACTGATCCCTGTCTCCATAAGTATGAACGATCTTGTCCCCGCAGACAGCAACGGCTCCATAACGCGCTTTTTCCCCTCCATGGATATAAAGTTTCCATTGTATAAAATATAATCCATGTTTTCACCTATTTTTGATATACGATTTCACCGCCGACCACGGTCATCAGGACCTCAGTGTCCATGATGGAAAGCGGATCGATGGCATATAAATCTCTATCCAGTACGACAAAGTCTGCGTACTTTCCCTCTTCAATGGTGCCCCTTTTTTGTCCTCTTCAAACGTGGCGTAAGCTGGTCCAGTTGTAAAGGCGTGCAGGGCGTCGCTGACGGACAATTTCTGCTCCGGGTGGTAACCGCCTTCCGGCTGCTTGTCGTAAGTGCAACGACTTACCGCCGCATAGATTCCGTGAAAGGGCTGTATTCCTCTACAGGGCTATCGGAGCCTGCCCGCAATGACGACGCTCAGATCTTTGAACTTTTCCAGTTATAGGACATCGCTGCTCTATGTTCCCCAACCCGATCGCGGACGATGGCGATATCCGACGCCAAGAAAATCAGTTCCAAACCGCCAATGATTCCGTATCTGGCAAAATCTTCAATAATACCTTCTGTGGTTATCTGGCAGTGGTCTATGCCGAAGCGAAGATCCTCATCCGGATGGTCTTCGATAATTTTGATGAAAGCGTCCAGAACCGTCCTCATGGCTCGATCGCCGATACCGTCAGACACCAGCTGCAGACCGTGATCGAAAGCCATGCGGGTCAAAGCTTCCAATTCTTCTCTGCTGATGTACATCTCTCCTATATTATCTGCCATCCCCGCCGGATTATCACTGTAAGGTTCTCTCAGCGCTGCTGTTCTGCCGCCCAGGGAGCCGTCGGTAATGGTTTTTAAATGGTCCGATGCGGAAAAAGGGACTGCCGTCGCCTGTTTTGTAGCCCAGCTTTATGAACGCCTCTAGTTCTTCAAGCGTCGCCAGGTGGAGCATCAGATTGACGCGCATTGGCAAAAAGTCCATCCCGATCCAGTTCCTCATAGGCCTGGAGAATTTCTTCAAAGTTACCTGCTCTAAGCAGTTCAAAGTCGTCTGTCTGTGTGGAAGTCATGCCGCTGGTAATATACTTGTTGCAGGCTGATAAAATACACTTTTGATCCTGTCAACACCTAATTTGGGAATGATTTTATAGACAATCTCCGTCGCCAGACCTGTCAAAATGCCGTTTGCCGTGTTATTTTCATCTGTAAGAATCATACCGCCTTCAATCTGAACCGGGTTTTCATAGATGCCGGCCAACTGCAAGACGTTGGTGGTCACGACAGAAATCTGTGCGCAGGTTCTGGTCAGAACCACATAATAGTCGGCAAATTCTTCGTCCAAATCCAACCTGGTCGGCATCTCTTTCGTGTCAAATTGATTTTGGTCCCAGCCTCTGCCCTCGACCCACTGACCTTTCTGAATATCGTTGTCTTCGATGTACTTTTTACGCGTCTCTTCAATTCTTCCAAGCTTTTACAGTCGTTGAGATCCGCAACCTCCAAGCTGTAACCATAGCTGAGCAGATGGAGATGGTTGTCGTTAAAGCCTGGCAGCAGGGTCTTTCCTGCCAGATCGATGACTTCGGCCTCTCCCGCACAGGCGAGGACTTCTTCGTTGCTGCCCACACAGCTTATGATACCGTCTTCTACGGCTGCCGCTTCAAATCGGCTTTCTGCCTTATCCATGGCATAACCGTTGGCGTTGATAAAAAACTCTCTTCATGTTTCACTCTCCTCTTCCGTTACAGAACGTCTTCACAGCGCTGATTAGATAGATTAATTCCGGTGCTGTTTCCAATGGGTTTTGATCTAAAATGGTCAGGGTCTGCCTTGAAGCCTTCTTTTTATTTTGCCTATTTTCTCTTCCATAAATACAGAATAGGCCGGCGTCTCTGTGTACAGCCGTAAAGCTTCTTCCACAGACAGCTTTTCCGTAGGCAGCCAGCCGCCCTGGGGCTGCCGTCGATAGCTGCCCGCGTCGTCGCTGTCTGTATGCCGTATAAAGCGTCGTAGGATTCCACCGGCGCGTCTGAACTGCCGCTGATGCGAATACCACTGTCCAGCATGGTTTTCCACGGGTAGAGCGCAAACTGTTCCGCTGCCTCAATCTTTTCATAGACTGCCCTGTAATCGGCCGGGACAAAGCCGGCTGGATGTCGGCCATCATCTGCAGCTGAGCCATTTGTTCCACTTGCTCTTTTGTACAGATCTGGCAGTGTACTAGTCTCGGCCGCCTATCTTGACCGTACCTTTTTCTGGTATCTGCCGATCATGCGAATCGCCTGATTGATAGCTCGCTCACCGATACAGTGACACATCACTTGCATGTTGTTCATATAAGCGAATTCTACCAGTTGATTCAGCTCCTCGTCTCTAAAATTGAGAATGCCGTAATGATCCGTGGTGCCTTTATAAAGGGGTCTCCATGGCAGCCGTGGAAGCGCCCAGAGAACCGTCTAAAATCAGTTTTAATCTGTTATGGGAGAACAGCTCGTCCTCTTTCACCTCTTTGAGAAATTCTTGAATCTGCAGAAACTCTTCCAGGGATGATACCTGTACCTGTTCAAAAACTCTGATAGGCAGTTCCCTCGATTGCGCAGGTTGTCATAGGCTCTGACGATGTTCTCCTTCGATTGAAAGTCTGAAAAAGCCTTCATGTCGTCGCTCTGAACAGCAGAAAAGCCTTTGCCTTTGATCTCCCTCGTCGTATCCGCGATAATGCCTTCAATTTCCTCTACCGTTAATGGCGGTTTCTTCTGAAGGATAATGCCACTGATGGCATCTTCATAGATGAGTCCATTCGGTCTGCCGTCTGCATACCGCCCGATGTTTTCATCCTCTCGGAAAGTATCACGATTCACACCGCACAATTCCAGCAATTTGCTGTTTACCGCCGCTATGTGAATACAAACGCGCTTGGTAAATATGTAATGTTTATCAGAAATTCGATCTAAATCTTTTCTGGTCAGCAATCGCTTCTCTTTGAAGTTTTCCTGATTCCAGCGCATTCCCATGACCCAGCTTCCCTCTGGCAGCGCTCTTTTCCTCGATAAAAGACTGCATCATCTTGATAACCTCTTCTATGGAACCTGCGCCTGATAAATCTACACAATACTTTTATTATATCCGTATTCTATCAGGTGCATATGACTGTCATGAAAACCGGGAATGCAAGTCGTTCCGCAAGGTCGACCGCTTCCACATCCTTCAATTGTTCGATCTCCGCTGCTGATAAATCGACTTTGCAGATTTCTTCCCCTTCTATTAAAAGATTACCTGCCGATTGCCGCTCGGCATCCATGGTGATGATGTTACCGTTAAAAAAGTAATTTTTTGTCATCTTCTCCTCCCTTGTACTATGATTCTAAAACATGAACCGTATATTTTCCGTTAATTTTTTATCTATGTTCCGTATTTTTTCTGTTTTTCTATGAAAATTCCCATAATTATACGAAGAATACGAAACTGAATATGAATCCATCCGATAAAAAAAAATACCGTCATGATGGTTATCGGATTCTGCAATCACGTTAACAATCATGACGGTATTAATTATTGTCAGATTTAAATTTTCTTCTCAAAGAAAATCAATTCTTCTGAATCACTCCTTCGTGCAGGGTTTCCGCTTTGCCTGCATAGTGATAACCCAAGCTTCGGTACAGGGTAGCTGCCGGTTCATTGCCGGCATATGTGTCCAGACGGATGACTTTGCACTCCATCTCCTTTGCCTTTGCTGCGGCATAACTGGTCATGGCTTTTGCCAAATCCCCGCCCGGCCTTGGACGGCGGTATACAGAAGGTATGTATCAGCAAAACATCTTCTGGTGCTGCCGGAAATGCCCAAGAAATCTCATTGTAGACTGCTGGCTGCACCTGGTTGAGAGTCATGCTGGCGCAGAGCCCATCTTCTTCCTGCAGGACGTACAAAGTCTCCTCGTCCAAACTCCTCTGTGCGGTCTCCCTCGTGGGATACAGACCTAACTGCCAGTTGGTATTGCTGCCCTGTTCTGCTTCCCGGGTGAGCAGTTCGGTATAACTAGCTTCAATCCAGTCTAAATCATTTTTTGTCGCTTTTCTTATCATGGGAACCTCCGATTTCGTCTGCTATCTATTTCTAAGTAATCATTACGCGCTTCAAGGTGTTTGATATTGATACTATCATTTCATCTTGTCGTAAGTATACCAAATCAAACATTAAATGTCAATATTTTACTAGTAATTTTTAACATATATTCCTGCACCTTGTTCTAGCAGGAGTTTTCTGCTGCGCAGGCTGAGCGCCTTCTTGAAGGCGGCAAAGGGACTCCCTCTGCACACCTTTTTTTGTTTGACAGGGGATGGATTTCCTATCAAACAAAACACCGGGCAAGCGATGCGCTTGCCCGGCAGAGTCTGCCCAAAGGATATCTTATTTTTCTTCTTCTTTTAACCTTGCAACTAATTCGCCGGCCTTTACCTGCTGTCCTTCGTTGATGAAGATTTTATCTACCATTCCATCTGCCGTAGCGAGAATATTCGTTTCCATCTTCATAGCCTCAATGACTGCAATCGGTTGTTTCTCAGTTACTTTTTTCGCCTTCTTTTACCAGAATCTTGATGATGTTTCCTGGGATGTTTGCGCCGATTTCAAGTGGATTGTCTTCGTCAGCAAAACGAGCTGTTGCGATGGAAGACTCAGCAGTCTTCATATCCTCGTCTTTGATTTTGACAATTCTTCTGTTGCCGTTGACCTCGAATACCATGTCTCTGTTGCCTTCTGCGTCCATCTTTCTGATTTCATTCAGCTTGATGACCAGAACCTTACCTTCTTCCAGCTTCACTTCGCAGGTCTCCCCCTCTTCCAGTCCGTGGAAGAAGATATCGCTGCCCATATATCTGAAGTTGCCGTCCTTTTTCAGGCTCTTGTGGTAATCTTCAAAGACCTTCGGATACATCGCGTAACTGATCACTTCCTGCGGTGTACCGTCAAGACCAAAGTGCTTCTGCAGTCCTGTTCTGATGTACTCAAAATCTTCCGGCGGAAGCAGCTCTCCAGGTCTGCAGGTAATCGGTTCTTTATCTTTCAGAACCAGCTTCTGCAGATCTTTGTTGAAGCCCGCCTTCCGGCTGACCCATCATGCCCTCGAAGAAGGATACGATGGAATCCGGGAAGTCGATGCCCTTTCCCTTTTCTAAAAATGTTCTCAGGCGTCAAATCGTTCTGCACCATGAAGATGGCCATATCGCCGACAGCCTTTGAGGAAGGCGTTACCTTGACGATGTCGCCCAGCATCTGATTTACGGCTTTGTACATATCCTTTACTTCCTGAACTTGTGGCCCAGGCCGAAGGATTCTACCTGGGGCTTCAGGTTGGAATATTGTCCGCCAGGAATTTCGTACTTGTAAATCTCCGCCGATGAAGTCACCAATTCTGATTCAAATTTCTTTGTAAACCGGTCTGACATCCTTCCAGTATTCGGAAATCTTCTGAATACCGTCAACGTCGATACCCGTATCTCTGCTGCTGTGCTCAAGGGCCGCAACGACAGAGTTCAGCGCCGGCTGTGAAGTCAGTCCGCTCATGCTGTTGAATGCTGCGTCCACGATATCAACACCTGCCTGTGCTGCCATCAGGATGGTCGCAACGCCGTTTCCGCTGGTATCGTGGGTGTGTAGGTGAATCGGAATTCCAATTTCCTCTTTCAGTGCGTGTACCAGCTTGTAAGCCGCCATCGGCTTCAGGAGTCCGGACATATCCTTGATCCCCAGAATGTGAGAACCTCTCTTCTCCAGTTCCTTAGCCATTCTGATATAGTAGTCTAAATTATATTTCGTTCTGCTGTCGTCTAAGATGTCGCCGGTGTAGCAGATGCAGGCTTCTGCAATCTTGCCCTGGTTCAGCGTCTCATCCAGCGCTACTTCCATACCCTGAATCCAGTTGAGGGAGTCGAAAATACGGAATACGTCGATACCAGCTTCCGCTGACTGTTTTACAAACTCTCTGATGACGTTATCAGGATAATTCTTATAACCCACTGCATTGGCGCCTCTGATCAGCATCTGGAACAAAACGTTAGGAATCTTTGCTCTCAGTGTCTCCAGTCTTTCCCACGGATCTTCCTTGAGGAATCTGTAAGCAGTATCAAAAAGTAGCGCCGCCCCACATCTCTAAGGAGAATAGATCTTTGCCGTAAAGCGCTACCGCCGGCGCAATTTTTTCCATATCAATGGTTCTGACTCTTGTAGCCATCAGGGACTGTTGTGCGTCTCTCATGGTGGTATCTGTAATCAGAAGTTTATTCTGTTCCAAAGTCCACTTTGCAACTGCCTCAGGTCCTTTCTTATCCAGCATCTGCTTCGTTCCAGAAAGGCCGTTGATTTCTGTCATCGGAATTCTCAGGAATACAGGAACGTTAAACTGTGGTTTCACGCCCTTTGTTTCGTTTACAACTTTATTTCCTATGTAATTAAGGACTTTCCGCTCTCTATCCTGTGCTTTTCTGATGTTAAGCAGTTCAGGGTTTGCTTCGATAAATCCAGTGTCGCACTCTCCAGCTCTGAAGGTCGGATGGTTCAGCACATTGAGCAGAAATCCGACGTTGGTTTTACGCCTTTGATTTCCGTTTCTCTCAGCGCTCTGATGGCTTTCTGCGTCGCTCCTTCAAAGGTTCTGGCATAAGCCGTGGATTTAACCAAAAGACTGTCATAATACGGAGAAACTACCGAACCGGTAAATCCGTTGCCGCCGTCCAATCTGATGCCGTAACCGGAGGCACTTCTGTAGAGTTCGATGGTGCCCGTATCCGGTGCGAATCCCAGGTAGTAGTGGAGACTATGGGCGGATTAAATCCGGCATACCCATTTGTAAAGGCCTGCCTGTTGGCTGGAAAACATGTAGTTACTTCCAATAAGGCTTTAGTAGCTGCTTATGGAACAGAGCTGCTTGCGATTGCAAAAGAAAAACAGGTAAACTTCTTCTTCGAGGCAAGTGTAGGCGGCGGAATTCCCATCCGTCCATTATACCGCTGCCTGATGGGCGAGCGCATTGAAGAAATCACAGGTATCTTAAACGGTACCACCAACTATATCCTGACAAAGATGGATAAAGAGGGCGAAACTTTGAAAATGCTTTAAAAGAGGCGCAGAATCTGGGCTATGCAGAACGTAATCCGGAAGCAGACGTAGAAGGCCACGATACCTGCCGCAAGATCGCCATCTTAACTTCAATGGCAACTGGAAAGACTGTTAATTACGAAGATATTTATACAGAAGGTATTACCAAAATTACAGATATCGATTTTAAGTATGCAGAGAAAATGGGAACCTCCATTAAGCTGTTTGGAACCAGCC
>VOFH01004378.1_pt1 | contig 22704 bp, 40 predicted proteins | sample 5384091 | NCBI WGS metagenome assembly VOFH01 (sample SAMN12384727, study PRJNA508395) | human gut metagenome | isolation source: healthy gut G | host: Homo sapiens
TAAGAAAATAGAATATTGAGAGATTTATTCATATTTTCATGTTGTGATTTGACGAAGTTTCGTATATACTTTCCTTTGTAGCCCAAAGTGGATATTTTGTATCCTAGTGGAACTTACTGTATATAATAATGAGAGTAAAGTGCCCACATTTTTTCAGAAGAGGAGATACGAACATGGATTACGCAAAAGAATCTTAAAAATGCATTATGACTTAAAAGGTAAAATTGAGGTTGTATCAAGAGCCAAAGTAGATTCAAGATGCTTTAAGCCTTGCTTACACACCGGGTGTTGCTCAGCCTTGCCTTGAGATTCAGAAAAGATATTAATAAAAGTTATGAATTGACTAGACGTTGGAATACAGTTTGCTGTTGTAACAGACGGAACCGCGGTACTTGGACTGGGAGATATCGGACCGGAAGCAGGTATGCCGGTTATGGAGGGGGGCAAATGCGTTCTGTTCAAAGAGTTTGGTGATGTAGATGCTATTCCGCTTTGTGTTCGAAGCAAGTATGTAAGATGAGATTGTGCAGACCGTTCGCCTTCTGGCTGGAAGCTTCGGCGGTGTAAACCTGGAGGATATTTCCGCACCGAGATGCTTTGAGATTGAGAAGAAGCTGAAAGAGTGCTGTGATATTCCGATCTTTCCATGACGACCAGCATGGTACTGCAGTTATTACACTTGCAGGTGTGATCAATGCGCTGAAGGTTGTTGGCAAGAAAATCCGAAGACATTAAGATCGTTACTTCGGGCAGGAGCTGCTGGAATCGCAATTATCAAACTTCTTATTTCCATGGGACTTAAGAATGTTATTATGACAGATCGTAAAGGTGCAATTTACAGAAGGCCGTGAGGGTCTGAACCCAATCAAGGAAGAGATGGCGAAGATCACAAACGCCAATCATGAGAAAAGGCTCCTTGAGTGAAGTGATCAAAAAGGCGCTGACGTATTTATCGGTGTTTCCGCACCTGGAACCCTTACTCGGATATGGTTCGCACTATGGCGAAAGATCGATCATCTTTGCCTGCGCAAACCCGACTCCAGAGATTTTCCCGGATGAAGCGAAGGCAGCAGGAGCAGCAGTAGTATCCACAGGTCGTTCCGACTGCGAACCAGGTGAACAATGTTCTCTGCTTCCGGGAATCTTCCGCGGTGCCCTTGATGTCCGTGCATCCGACATCAACGATGAAATGAAGATTGCCGCAGCTTACGCCATTGCAGGCCTGGTAAGCGACGAAGAACTCTGCGCTGACTATATTCTGCCGGCTGCATTCGACTCAAGAGTGAAAGACGCGGTTGCGAAGGCTACTGCTGAAGCTGCCATTAAGAGCGGAGTAGCCAGGATCTGATTAATCGCTTTCATTGGTTAAAAAGTTCTTCAAAGAGGGACACATTGCCCAAATACTGTGTACTGGCTGGGACTTCAACATACTAAATAGTAAGTTCATTTCGTGAAGTTACCGCGTTTTGCAACGGGTGTCTTTCTGCAAATTCGAGGGACTAGCTGCGCCATATCTGGTTGACAGTTGTCTGTCTCCATTTTGCTGAAAGTTCAAGAAGAATCCCATTTTACTTTCTTAAAAACACCCATCTGACTGAGCTGGCTCAAATATAGGTTACCATCTGCGGCAGTTTTTCCTCCAAAAGGATTCCAGAAGCAGGATTTTTTGCTTCCGCATATCCGGCCAGTAAGGCGTACCTGCCAGTTTCAAAAGGCAACGTATATTTCCCCCTACAATTCCTTCCATATGAGTCCCACTGGAAATTCATAAGGAAAGTCATAAAGAGAAGCATCTGCCAACGCAGTACTAAGAAAGTCCGTTATCTGGGACTGGCTGTGATCGTAGGTGAATTTCGTACCTGGTACAGGACAGAAGATTTCCCTGTCCGGGCATAAATGGCATTTATAATTGTTGTCAGATCACTATATCCCCAAAATGTATTTTTTTTCCGTAAACAATGGTCTGAAAATCCAGATAGGATAAAATCTCGTTGGCCATATCCCGCCAGATACGTCAAAAATATCCAGAAGGTGACAGAATCATCCTCATAAAATTTCATAAGAGCCCCGGCACGCTCCCTGGCAGTTCCAGCCTGTCCGTTTTTCATCTCCATAAAGGTAGGGCTAAGATCTACTTCTAGTCCGGATTTTTCCAGAATCTGCACCAACATTTTTATTGTTTCGCCTGTTCTGGCCTAAGTCCGTTCTGGAACAACAGACAATCCCGATTTTGCTTCCCTGTTTCATAAAAGTAATCCTTTCTTTTTAATAAAGGGTATGTGATTTTTTATACATGCTAACTTTTTCACAGATTACACTATCTAAAACAATGTATGAAGCATAAAATACGCTCATTCAACACTTTTTATCTTTTTTACATTATAAACAATAATTCCCATAAATCCACCATTCATCCTGGGCGTGTTTGAAAAAAGCATTCCGCAGTTGATGTTCACTGGTAACGTTTCGCAATCTGTACGCCCCACTTTTTGCGGTATATTTTGTAGAATTTTTTTTAAACACACTCTGGAATCCGAGAAACATTTTCAAAAGCACTGGTCAAATTTACGATATTGCAGTGAAAAATGAAAAAATGCAAAATAAATTGACAGCTTATATAGAATTAGAATATACTAATCTAACGTAAGCGAAAACATAATGATAAATGGAGGTGTTTCTAAAGCACAAAAAGGGAAGGATATGATGCCGTTATCAATGGTAAACAGAGAGGAGAGCCGCAGGTGATTAAAAAAGTCGGCGGTAGAAGAAACCCGTAAATTCCTTGAAAATCTTGGATTTGTGGCCAGGGAGCTACAGTAACCGTTGGGTGAGATCAGCGGTAACATGATCGTGAATGAAAAGATTCCAGAGTTGCCATTGGCGGGATATGGCGAATCGGATCATGGTCTGAAATCCAGAAAAAGGAGCAGTATTATGAAAACATTACGGCAAGTTGGCGTAGGTCAGACTGTCACAGTGAAGAGACTGCACGGTGAAGGACCAGTAAAGTGACGTATCATGGATATGGGAATCACCAAAGGGTACAGATCTATGTACGTAAAGTTGCACCGCTTGGAGATCCTATTGAGGTAACCGTAAGAGATTATGAACTGTCTCTGAGAAAAAGTCGATGCAGAAATGATAGAGGTAGAATAAGTACCTGTACAGGATATAGTACTTTGCTGTGTGTACATAAGGGAAAAGTTACTGTTCACGTATTTTTGCGAAACATCTTACAAATGTTGTCATATGAACAGCGGTAAAATCAGCACAGCATGAAATTGCATGTTCTGGAATGGAATGGGCAATTTTTTTTACCTTGTGGGTTATGAAACCTAATAAAGGGTTGAAAAACTAACAAACGAAAGCTGATTGAAACAATCGGCAGCACAGGGCAACTAAAATCAGCAGAAGCTGTATATAATAAGCCCGGAAAAGAAAATCTGGAAAGAAAGGGGAGGCATGAAAATGTCGATTAAGATTGCACTTGCAGGTAACCCCTAACTGCGGCAAGACCACATTATTCAATGCACTGACCGGCTCTAACCAGTTCGTAGGTAACTGGCCGGGTGTTACAGTCGAGAAGAAGGAAGGTAAGCTGAAGGGACATAAGGATGTCACCATCATGGACCTTCCTGGTATTTATTCCCTTTCCCCCATACACACTGGAGGAAGTGGTAGCCAGAAATTACCTGATTAATGAAAGACCAGATGCGATCCTGAACATCGTAGATGGTACCAACATCGAGCGTAACCTGTATCTGTCCACACAGATCATGGAACTGGGTATTCGGTTGTTATGGCTGTCAACATGATGGACCTGGTTCAGAAATCCGGAAACAAGATCCACATTGACAAATTGAGCAAAAGCTTGGCTGCGAAGTAGTTGAGATTTCCGCTCTGAAAGGAACCGGAATTGGCGAAAGCTGCTGAGAAAGCAATCAGCGCAGCACAGAGCAAAAAAGAAAACCGTTTCGGTTCACGAATTTGCACAGGATGTTGAGGATGCGATCAAATCTGTTGAGAATAAGCTGACAGGAACTGTTGCAGAGGATCAGAAACGCTTCTTTGCGATCAAAAGGTTCTGGAGAAAGATGATAAGATCACAGAGCAGATGAAGAGCGTTCGGATGTGTCTTACAGCAAAGGCTCTGGAAGATAAGTTTGATGATGATACTGAGAGTATTATTACAAACGAGCGTTATGTATACATCTCTTCCATTATTGGAAACGTGCTTTATACAAAATCCTCTACAGGAAAACTTACAACCTCCGATAAGATCGACCGGATTGTTACCAACCGCTGGCTGGCACTGCCGATCTTTGCAGTTGTAATGTTTATCGTATATTATGTATCTGTAATAAACTGTAGGTTCTATTCTAACAGACTGGACAAATGATACGTTGTTTGGTGAGTGGATTCATCCCGGCGGCGCAGATTGCGCTGCATGGCTGCAGGACTGATCCTTGACGTATTGATGCCGGTGTTGGCGCTGATTTGGTTTGTACCGCAGATGCTTGTACTGTTTATTTTCCTGGCATTTCTGGAGTCCTGTGGATACATGGCGCGTGTTGCATTCATCATGGACGTATCTTCCGTAAATTTGGACTTTCCGGAAAGTCCTTTATTCCGATGCTGATCGGTACCGGATGCGGTGTTCCTGGTATCATGGCATCCCGTACCATCGAGAGCGACCGTGACCGTAAAATGACGATCATGACCACAACCTTTATTCCCTGTGGCGCAAAGCTTCCGATCATCGCTCTGATCGCAGGTGCTTTCTTTAACAATGCAGGATGGGTTGCATGGAGTGCTTATTTCGGTGGCATGGCAGCGATCATCTGCTCCGGTATTATCCTTAAAGAAAACAAAAATGTTCGCTGGCGATCCGGCACCATTCGTTATGGAGCTTCCGGCATATCACTGGCCGACAGTTGGCAACGTATTCTGAGAAGTATGTGGGAGCGTGGCTGGTCTTTCATTAAAAAGCTGGTACAATCATCACGTCTTTCAACCATCATCTTATGGTTCTTGATGAACTTCGGATGGACAGATGCAGGCTTTGGTATCCTGAAGTTTCGATGGACTTGAGGGTGCTGAATTGAGGCTGCCCAGGCAGAATGTATCCTGCAAAGATCGGTTCCGCAATCGCATGGATTTTCACACCGCTTGGATGGACAAAAGCAGGGACGGCTGGAAGATGGCAGTTGCAGCCAATCAACAGGTCTTATTGCAAAAGAGAACGTTGTTGCTACATTTGGTATGCTCTTTGGATTTGCTGAGGTTGCAGAGGATGGAGCTGAGATCTGGGGAAAACTGGCATGCAGGTAATGACTCCATTGCTGCATACGGCTTCTTGGTATTCAACCTCTTTGTGCTCCTTGTTTCGCAGCTATGGGAGCAATCAAGAGAGAGATGAACAATACAAAGTGGTTCTGGTTTGCAATCGGCTATCAGTGCGGTCTTGCTTATGTAGTTTCCCTTTGCATTTATCAGATTGGTACACTGCTTACAGGCGGCGGATTTGGAATCGGAACAGTTGTTGCATCTGTTCTGGTTGCAGCATTCCTGTACCTGCTGTTCAGACCATATAAAGAGAGCAACAGCTTAAAAGTTAATACAAAGAGTATTGCTTAAGCAAAGTTGTTAAAAATAATTCAGCCTGTATCCCTTAAAAGATACAGGCTGGAATTTTTTATATAAGGAAATCACCATATCTTTTCACTTTGGAAAAGATGCTCTGCAGCAGTGAAGGCGTGAACCGTTATGGTTTCTCCTTATATAGAAATTCCAGCCCTGATATAAAATCATACAGAAATCAAAAAAGGATGGCGATGAAAATGATGAAAAACGCAGTTGAAGAAAAGCATATGAAAATCAGGAAGCATATCAGCGGACACAAATGCAGAAAGATATGATCCTTGAACGATTACGCGAACAAGGCTGCAGGATCACCAGACAGCGCCAGCTGATACTGATATTATTCTGGAGGAGGAGTGTTCCTGCTGTAAGGAGATTTATTACAAGGTGCAGGAGAAAGACCGAAATATTGGACCGCCACAATTTACCGTATGGTAAATATGCTGGAAAAAATCGGCGCCATCAGCCGAAAGAAACATGTACTGGATTTTCCAGCTGTGCAGCATGCTGCCAGGAAAATGGCTGCACGGTAAGACTTAGCGATGATACTGTCTGTAAGCTGCCTTCTTCAAAGTCTGGAAACAGGTTGTAAGAGAAGGATTGAAAAATATGGCTATATTGGAGATCAGGATATTGAGAGTATTGAGATGACCATGTCAAAGTGCGGTGCTTAAAAACTGGCATGAGGTATGAAGGCATATAAAATAGCAGTTATGAGAGAGCAGATATTAAAATCTGCACGCTCCTCTTTGCGGTATATTTCACTCAAATTGTGACGTACATCTTGCAGAAAGTTTTTTCAAACACGCCTAAAACAGGGGAGATAATGAGAATATTTCTCGATAAGCAAAATAGTACTGGGAATTTCAGAAAACCTGATATATAATACCAAAATATTGAAAAACAATTAACAACAATAGCGTTTCACTATAAGGAGGAATTTAATCATGGCAAGTTTTAAATGGGACAAGACAGGACTTTTTGCAGCAGGTGTTTTATTCGGAACAGCAGGTATCAAGCTTCTTTTCCAGCAAAGAGTGAAAAAAGTTTACACAGAGTGCACAGCAGCTGTTTTAAGAGCAAAGGACTGTGTAATGAAGACGGTTACAACTGTTCAGGAAAATGCAGGTGATATCTATGCAGATGCACAGCAGATCAACGAGGACAGAAAAAGCAGCTGAGGAGCCGTTTGAGGATGAGGCAGCTGAAGGCGAGACAGAGTTTAAAGAGACTGATGAAGCTGAAGAGGCTGAGACAGAGGAAGCTGCTGAGTAATCTGGCAGTGTAATCAATTTTGTAACATATTGGGGACTGCCGTTTTGGTGACAGTCCTCTTAATCGTTGCTGTTCCTTTGAAAAACTCTGCGAAATATTTTGGTGAACAAACCTTACTAAAATTTCGAAGAGTGTGGCGCGAAAGCGATTACGGTAAACGTAATGAACAGTAACTCTTGCTTTGAAGAAAAAGTAGGTGAACAAGTTGAAATTTACAATTAAACATGAGAAAAAAGGACGTATCAGAGTCCATCTTTTCAAAAATATATGAATTTTACCCAGGCAGATACCCTTCAGTATTACTTGGGAAATCTGGATGGAGTAAAAAAGAAGGCCCAGGTCTTTAACCGTACCAGTGATGCTCTTATCTATTACACCGGAGAACGGAATGAACTGTTAAAGGCAATTCAGGCATTTGGTTACAGCCGTGTCAGCGTACCGGCCCAGGTGCTGGAGAATTCGGAAGAGAATTAAATGAGACTTATAAGGAGAAGCTGGTAAATAAAGTTATTTTCCATTACGGACGCAAGCTGCTTTGCCATATCCATTGTCTGCAATCTATACCACTGCAATGTCTGTGAAATACATCTGGCTGGGGGTTAAGACACTCTGGAAGCGTAAGATCGAGGTTCCGGTTCTGGATGCAACTGCAATCGGTGTTTCTATTTTCCGCGGCGATTTCTCCACAGCTGGTTCTTGTTATGTTTGTTTGAATCGGAGAATTGCTTGAGGAGTGGACCCCACAAGAAATCAGTGGATGATCTGGCACGTACCATGTCTCCTGAACACTGGTAAGGTATGGCTTCTGCAGTGAAGGTACAGAGGTGCTGGTGGACGCAGACAAGATCCAGGCCGGAGATATGGTTGTAGTACATATGGGAAATGTGATTCCATTTGACGGTTTGATCGCAGAGGGCGAGGCTATGGTAAACCAGGCTTCCTGACTGGTGAATCTGTTCCTGTAAGAAAAGTGGAAGGAAATTCCGTATACGCAGGTACGGTTGTGGAAGAGGTGAGGCTGTCATTACTGTAAAAGCAGTTGGTGGTTCCAGCCGTTATGAGAAGATCGCAGCCATGATTGAGGATACTGAGAAGCTGAAATCCGGTCTTGAGAGCAAGGCCCGGAGCACCTGGCGGACAGACTGGTCCCATACACACTTGGCGGGTACAGCACTTACCTATCTGCTTTACCAGAAATGTAACCAAAGGCTGGCTGTGTATTGATGGTTGACTTCTCCTGTGCTCTGAAGCTGGCAATGCCGGTTTCCGTACTTTCCGCTATCCGGGAGGCAGGAGAATACAAAATCACTGTGAAAGGCGGTAAATTCCTGGAGGCAGTTGCGGATGCCGGATACGATCGTATTTGACAAGACTGGTACGCTTACCAAGGCTTGCCCGACAGTAGCTGAGAGGTTGTCCTGTTTAATGGACAGAACGAAAAATGAACTGCTAAGAATTGCAGCCTGTCTGAAGAACATTTTCCCCATTCCATGGCGAAAGCTGTTGTGGACGCCGCGAAGAAGAGAACCTGGATCATGAGGAGATGCATTCCAAAGTAGAATACATTGTGGCTCACGGTATTTCTACAACCATTGAAGGGAAAAAGCAATCATCGGAAGCTATCATTTTGTATTTCGAGGATGAAATGTGTTCTATTCCGGAAGGCATGGAAGAGAAGTTTAAAAATCTTCCAAATGAGTATTCCCATCTGTATCTTGCAATTGGAAGGCAGTCTTGCAGCTGTTATCTGCATTGAGGATCCATTCGTGAGGAAGCTCCTGCTGTTGAAAAAGGCGCTGAAAAAGCCGGATTCAGCAAGGTGGTCATGATGACCGGAGACAGTGAACGTACAGCCAGGGGCCGTTGCGCCAAAGGTTGGCGTTGACGAATATTATTCGCGAGGTTCTTCTGAAGATAAAGCGCTTCGTGGAAAAAGAAAGCAAAAAGGACGCAAAGGTTGTCATGCTTGCGATGGAATTAACGATTCCCCGGCCCTTTCTGCAGCTGACGCAGGCATTGCATCAGTGACGGCGCGAGATCGCAAGAGAGATCGCGGACATCACTATCGGCGCGGATAATCTGGAAGGTATCGTAATTTGAAGCATATCAGTGACGCGCTGATGAAGCGTATCCAACAATAATTACAGAACGATCGTAGGATTTAACACTGGTCTGATCCTGCTGGGCGTTGCCGGAATCCTGCAGCCGACTACCTCAGCATTGCTTCACAATACTTCAACATTGCTGATCGGTATGAACAGTATATGAAGAATCTGGTGGGCACTCGAGGAAATCTGAACGGGATGTGTCGCGCATTGCGGACATTGTAAAAAAATCGGGTTCTGATTGCGGAATGATTTTTCAAACACGCCTGCGGTAATAGTGGAACTTCTGAATATAATCAGAGAGTTAATGAGACTGTTTTTTCATTAGCTCTCTTTTTTTGCTTAGTACTTGACAGAAATAAAGGATTAGTGTAAACTAACACCATAAAAGTTAGCATAAGCTAACCAAAGCGTAGAACTATAAAAATATATAATCAGCACATTTTACATAAAATAAAATGTAAAGGACTGCAGCAACTAAAACATATTTCAGAAGTGATATGATACCTCTAAAGTAGACAGATTAAATATAAAAATCTGTTACTTTGGAGGTATTTTCATGCCAAAATCAAAACATTCACCTGAGTTTAGAGCTAAAGTAACGCACGAATATCTGGATAATATCGGTTCTATTCAGTTCCTTGCTGATAAATACAGTATAGGATATTCAACACTAAAAGGATGGATTAATGAATATCAAATTCATGGGATAGCTGCATTTTGTCATCCATCGAATAGAAATAGAACTTATTCAAAGGAGTTTAAACTCCGATGCGTAGAAGCAGTTCTAAATGGAGAAGGGACTGTTGACGATATCATCGCTAAATATGCAATATCTAGTCGTTCTGTTTTGCGAAGTTGGATTAAGGTGTATAATGCCAATAGAGAGTTCAAGGATTATAATCCAAAACGGGAGGTCTATATGGCAGAGGCACGAAGAAAAACAACACTTGAGGAACGAAAAGAAATCGTTAATCATTGCATCAACCATAATCGTGACTATAAGAATACAGCTACAAAATTCAATGTTTCTTACGGTCAGGTCTATTCTTGGGTAAAGAAAATATGATAGTGATGGGGAATCGGATTAACTGACAGACGCGGTCAACGTAAATCAGATGATGAAGTAGATGAATTAGAACGTTTGAGACGTGAAAACTTACGACTAAAGCGTCAGCTGGAAGAAAAGGATATGGTTGTTGAATTGTTAAAAAAAAGTGAAAGACTTCGAAAGGATGTGAGGCTGGGTAAGGTTCGTCATGAATCAAAATATCTTGCGATAGAATATTTTCATACAGAGAAAAACTGGAGTATTGGATGGATGTGTAAACATTTGGAGGTCGCAAGAGCTGCTTATTATAAATGGCTACACCGTGAAACACCTGAGGATGAAATGGAAAACATCAAACTTGCAGAGCTCATTAAGGAGTATGATGAACGCTTTAGTCATATCTTAGGGTATCGGAGAATGACTTCTTGGATCAATCATTTTAATCAAACAAAGTACAGCAAAAATAGAGTTCACAGAATTATGAAAAAACTGGGAATCCATTCCGTTATACGAAAAAAAGAAGAAAAAAAATATAGGAATGCCAATGCAGATGAAACAACACAAAATATATTACAAAGAGATTTTTACGCAACTGCACCCAATCAAAAATGGGCTACTGATGTGACTGAATTTAAAGTGCCAGGTAAAAAAAAGAAGTTGTATTTAAGTGCCATTATAGATCTGTATGATAGATATCCTGTGTCATATGCTGTTAGTGCCAGAAATGATAATAAATTAGTATTTAAAACTTTTGATAAGGCAATTGCGTTGAACGCCTGTGCAAAGCCGATTTTTCATTCAGATCGGGGATTCCAGTATACCAGCAAAATGTTTAAAAAGAAACTTGTAAAACAAGAAATGAGACAATCCATGTCTCGGGTTGGACATTGTATTGATAATGGACCAACAGAAGGTTTCTGGGGAATTATCAAAGCAGAAATGTATCAGATGTACGAAATAACTGATGAATCCTCATTAAGATTTGCAATAAAGGATTATATAAGATTTTATAGTGAAGAACGTCCACAGGATAGGTATTACTGCAAAACACCCCTAGAAGTACGTCAAGAAGCACTGAAATCTGACATACCAGTAGAATATCCTATTCCAGAAAACAAACGAATTAAAAAATATAAAGAGAAATGGTGTGCATAAAAATACCTACACTCCAAAATGAAATGTAGGTATTTTTGTCGCTTTACCTTTAGATATTTCACCTGTCTACTTGACAACAGTGGGCGCTTTCTACATATAAAGAGGACAAGGCTGGCGCAGCACCTTATATTGAAGCTGCAGAGAATCTGTATAACCGCGCAGTTGCTGACGCATGGAATGCAGACGGTGCACCGGGAATTTGTTACACAACAGACTGGAACGGCAAACCTGTAGTCCATGACAGAATGCACTGGACTCTTGCAGAAGCAATCAACACCTCTTCCGTTCTGTTCCATGTAACAGATAATGAGAAATACGCAGCAGATTATGCAGAGTTTATGAAATATCTGGATGAGAAAGTTCTGGATCACGTAAACGGTTCCTGGTTCCACCAGCTGGACAGAGAGAACAATCTTCTGGAGACCGTATGGCCTGGAAAGTCTGATATTTATCATGCACTGCAGGCTACATTGATTCCATATTATGCTCCCGGTCTGTCCATTGCAGTGGCAGTGAAGAAGCAGGCAAGATAAAACAAAAATATTTTGTAACTGAGAAGGTTCTGACCAGGTACAGTGATAATTAATGGGGAGGCTTTGCCTCCCATTTTGGACTTATTAGGTAAGTCAGTGAAGTCTGGAACGTAAGCGGACATTTCAAACACTCACGGTAAACTTCATTCATCCCACCCATCATACAACCGGATGTTCACCTGGATATTTCTGACCACATCCTCATCTTCTAATTCCATATCATCTGGATCTGTGATCGGAGGCAGCTCTGGAACTTCTTCGGAGAGCTCTACAGAAATCCAGTCGAATGCAGCAGCGTTAGCGCTTTCGATAACTTCGTCTAAAGTGTCTCCTTCTCCGAAGCAGCCCAGGTCTGGGAAAGTTCCCTTATAACGACCATCTTCGGTTTCTTAAAACAGCAGGATATATAAATTTCATGATAAACCTCCCGAAAATAAAATAACATATTGAAAATTAATTTCAATTATAAGCGTTTGAGCTGGTAAATACAAGATAAGAAAAAAACTTGTATTTAAGAAAATACGAAACGAGAAAAGACGTGGCAGCGGAGCCAAAAAAGAATCTAAGAAACAGGATTGTCAAATATAGGGGAAAATGATATTCTTACAGCAAGAGATTTTAGAGCGTGTTTGAAAAATCATTCCCGCAATCTGCACGCCCCACTTTGCGGTATATTTTGTCCGAATTCGGTTGCCGTAGCCCGCTACTGCACCCTCATCTGGACGAAATCTCCCACAAATTGTGACGAACATCTTGCAGAAAGCCTTTTTCAAACACGCTCTAGCCGGTTCGGAACTGAAAGAAAATGGCGCGGCTTTTATAGAAATATACCTGCCGGAGGTGAAATCTTGGAATTTCAGCATGAATTGATCATACCAAACGAAGGTCTTCCTTTCAAAATCTTTTTATTTGAAGGCGGACACGGCAATTACGAAAGAGAAAAACACTGGCATACCTCAATTGAGATTTTTGCAGTGCTAAAAGGCAGACTGACTTTTTTTCTTAATGAAGAAGAGTACCCCCTGGAGGCTGGCGGGCTGATCATCATCAATTCCAATGAGATCCACTCCATTCACGCCCCCAGGAAAATGAGACTGTGGTTTTGCAGATTCCACTAAAGCAGTTCGAAAAATATTTTACTGCCCAGCGGTTTATCCGATTTACAGAGTGCAGCCCGTGTAGCAAAGGATCAGAAGTCCAAGGCTCCGGATAACCGGAAGCTGGCATTTTTATTGAGGAGCTTTATAAGGTGTACCGTGCCCGTGAAGAAGGATGGGAGTACCGGACTATGGCACTGTACTACAATATTTTGTACCTGATGGTAAGGGATTATCGTGAGACCGAGGCTGCACAGGAGGAAATTCAGGACAGCCGACGACTGGATGTTTGTCAAAATTACCACTTATATGCGGGAGCATTATACAGAAGAACTGAAACTTTCTGAGATGGCAAATTTATTTGGCTATTCAGACGCTTATTTGTCGCGAATGTTCAAAAAGTATGCAAAAATCAATTTTAAGACATATTTACAGGAAATTCGCATGTCTTATGCATGTCGGGAACTGATGAATACAGAGAAAAAACAGTGAGTCAGATTGCCCTGGACAACGGTTTTGCCAGCAGCAGAGCCTTTTCCAGAGAGTTTCAGAAGAAATATAACAGACTTCCAAGCGAAGTAAGACAAAAATTTAATACAACTCCAAAAGAATAAAATGTCAAAAAAGTGCTATAGATAAGACAAGAAAACTGTCGTAAAGCATATCAGAATATGGTATGCTTTTTTCATGCAGAAAGAACCAGGGCAGACTGAGATCAGCAGCTGGTTCGGGAATCTTGAGTATGAGCATGTTGGACTGCTGTGAGAGTGGCAGATAACAGCCATGTCCGCATTCTGATATGCGCAAAAGGAGGTTAATCGTGAAAATTCAGAAAGTAACAGATCCGGCTTTCCGCAGATACGGAAAGGTTCTGGAGGGATACGACTTTACAGGTCTTATCAAGGAGATGAAACATAACCGGTTCCAGAGGACGTAATCTATGTTCCATCTGTTGAGGAGCTGAGGCACTGGATATTATGCAAAAGGACCTACAGAATAAAGGGATACGGCGGGCTGCCGGTCCAGATCGGATACTGCAACGGCCATAATAAGAAGCTGAATGCAGTGGAATATCATCGTAATTCCGAGATCAATGTAGCGGTAACAGATCTGGTGCTGCTTTATCGGACATCAGCAGGATATAGAAGAGGATCTTACATACGATACCTCAAAGGTGGAAGCATTTCTGGTACCTGCAGGAACCGGGATCGAGGTTTATGCCACAACGCTCCACTATGCACCGTGTCATGTGAATGAGAGTGGATTTCAGTGTGTAGTCGTTCTTCCGGCAGGAACCAATACAGATCTTACATTTCGAGACAGCTAAGACAGGCGAGGACAGCCTGCTGACAGCTAAGAACAAATGGCTCATTGCACATGAAGATGCGAAGATCGCTGGCGCATTTAACGGTCTGAAGGGTGAGAATATCACCATTGACTGAGTTGCATTTTTTCAGAATCTGACACGTTGTTGGTGGGTAACTACTAAAGTCTGTTTGAAAAAATGAATATGAATAGGAAAATCATATGAAATACTTAAAATATAAAATATGGAGGAATTTATATTATGAACAATATACCAGTAGTAAAACTTGGATTAATCGCAGTAAGCCGTGACTGTTTTCCAATTCAGCTTTCTGAAAAGAGACGTGCAGCAATCAAGGAAACTTATAAGGGTGAGCTTTATGAATGTCCTGTAACTGTTGAGAACGAGAAGGATATGGAGAAAGGCTCTTGAAGATGTAAACAAAGCAGAGTGTAATGCGCTGGTTGTTTTCCTTGGAAACTTCGGACCTGAAACTCCTGAAACTCTGATCGCAGAGAGATTTGACGGACCTTGTATGTATGTAGCAGCAGCAGAAGGTGACGGTGATATGATCAACGGCAGAGGTGATGCTTACTGTGGTATGCTTAACTGCTCCTACAACTTAAAAATGCGTCATCTGAAAGCATATATTCCGGAATATCCTGTTGGAACAGCAGATGATATTGCAAAGATGATCGCTGATTTCGTACCGGTTGCACGTGCCGTTATCGGTGTTCGTAACCTGAAGATCATTACTTTCGGACCACGTCCACAGGACTTCTTCGCATGCAACGCACCTATTAAAGGCCTCTATGAGCTGGGTGTTGAGATTGAAGAGAACTCAGAGCTTGATCTTCTTGTTGCATCTTTCAAAGAGCATGAAAATGATCCTCGTATCCCATCCCGGAAGTTTGTGCAGATATGGCAAAAGAGATGGGCGAAGGCAAATATTATGCTGACCTTAATGTGAAAATGGCACAGTTTCGAGCTACACTTCTTGACTGGGCAGAGGCTCATAAGGGAGCAAGAAAATATGTTGCATTTGCATGACAAATGTTGGCCAGCATTCCCGTCACAGTTTGGATTTGAACCTTGCTATGTAAATAGCCGTCTGGTTTCCAGAGGAATTCCGGTATCCTGTGAGGTTGATATCTACGGAGCACTCAGCGAGTACATCGGACTTTGCATTTCCAATGATGCAGTTACACTGCTTGATATCAACAACTCTGTTCCACAGTATATCTATGATGAAGATATTAAAGGGAAAATACGATTACAAGCTTACTGATACATTTATGGGATTCCATTGTGGAAATACTCCTGCATGCAAGATGTGTGATTCCAGAGCTGTTAAATATCAGCTGATCCAGCACAGACTTCTTGAGCCGGCAGGATCTGAACCAGACTTTACAAGAGGAACTCTTGAAGGTGATATTGCTGCATCTGACATTACATTCTATCGTTTACAGTGCAATTCCGAGGGCGAGCTGGTTTCTTATGTTGCAGAAGGTGAAGTACTGGATGTACCTACAAGATCATTCGGTGGTATCGGTATTTTCGCAATCAAAGAAATGGGAAGATTCTACCGTCACGTACTGATCGAGGGCAACTATCCGCATCATGGAGCAGTTATGTTTGGACATTACGGAAAAGCATTCTATGAGGTAGTGAAATTCCTTGGACTGGATGTTAAGAAGATTGGATATAACCAGCCGGCAGGCGTAAGATACCCGACAGAAAATCCATGGGGTTAATGAGAAATCAGTAAAACGGATTATTAATGTTCATGTGCAAAGTGAATGAATTAAAGAATACAGAATAAATAAACTGACACTATATTAAAGGCATCCTGCGGGCTTTTTTTAGAATAGGGGATGTATTTAGATTAGAAATAGAAAAGGAGAACTTAAGCACTTATGTATTATATTGGCATTGACCTTGGTACTTCCGCTGTAAAGCTTCTTCTTATGGAAGAATCAGGAAAAATCTGTAACATCGTATCCAGAGAATATCCTTTATTCTTCCCACATCCGGGCTGGTCTGAGCAGAAACCGGAAGACTGGTTTGCGCAGAGTATGGAAGGCATGAAAGAGCTGACAAAGGATCGACAGAGCGCAGGTAGCAGGAATTGGTTTTGGCGGCCAGATGCATGGTCTGGTAACACTTGACAAAGATGATAATGTAATCCGTCCTGCAATCCTCTGGAATGACGGACGTACAGGCGAAGAGACAGAATATCTGAATACAGTGATCGGAAAAGACAAACTTTCACAGTATACAGCAAATATTGCTTTCGCAGGCTTCACAGCACCGAAGATCCTCTGGATGCAGAAAAATGAGCCTGAGAACTTTAAGAAGGTAGTAAAGATTATGCTTCCTAAGGATTATCTGGCATATCGTCTGTCCGGTTCTTTTTGTACAGATGTTTCTGATGCTTCCGGTATGCTTCTTCTTGATGTGAAGAACCGCTGCTGGTCAAAAAAGAAATGCTGGAGATCTGTGGAATCACAGAAGAGCAGCTTCCGAAACTGTATGAGAGTTGGGAGGTAGTAGGAACTCTGAAACCTGAGATTGCGAAAAAAGAACTTGGATTCAGTGAGAATGTAAAAGGTTGTTGCAGGTGCAGGTGACAATGCGGCAGCTGCTGTTAGGAACAGGTACAGTTGGTGACGGACAGTGTAATATTTCTCTTGGAACCTCCGGAACCATCTTCATCTCAAGCAAAAACTTCGGTGTTGATGAAAATAATGCACTGCATTCTTTCTGTCATGCAGATGGAAGCTATCATCTGATGGGATGCATGCTCAGCGCAGCTTCCTGTAACAAATGGTGGGCAGAGGAGATTCTTGGAGACAAAGGATTTCGCAGCAGAGCAGGAATGTTATGAATATTAAGGTTGACGTTCTGGAAGTGGAAGAGGACCATCCTTGGCGGTGCTATGCTGGCAGCAGTAGGATGTGGTGTTTATCCGGACGTTGAGACTGCTGGTAAGAAGCTTGCAAAAGTAGTGGATACTGTAGAGCCTACTCCAGAACTGGCTGCGCGAAATATGAAGAGAGATATCAGAAGTTCAAAGAACTGTATCCGGCTATGAAGCCACTGTTTAAGAATCTGTAAGAGATGTAGCAAGCATATTCGGCTGTAGAGCGAAGTCTACAGTTGTAATGTTTAAGAATCTGCAAGAGATATAGCAAGGCGGACATAATTTGGTTTAAAACAGATTAATAGAATGGTGATTGTGTTGAATGTGAAATAATTAACACAATCACCATTTTTATATAGTCATGATTCTATAAAACAAATTTCTCCAGAACTTTGCAACACCATCCTCATTGTTAGTGCGTGCAGTGATATAATCCGCAGACTCTTTCACGCCATCTGGTGCATTTGCCATGGCAACGCCAAGGGCAGCATAGTGGATCATGGAGAGGTCATTGAAACCGTCGCCGATAGCGATAGTTTCAGCGGGGGTGAAATCGTAGAGCTTACCAATGCAATCAATAGCTGCAGCCTTTGACACCTTACTGTTGAAGAACTCCAGATAGAAGGGCTTGGAGGTGCAAAAAGTTACGTTATGAAAATGAGCTGTTTTCCGTAGCTCTTTTTCTATTTGCTGAATTTGGGAAACATCGTCATACCAGAGAATTTCGTAATCCCCTGCGCCAAAAAGCTTGTCGATAGATGGCAGAAGGGGCGTTACCTTGGTAGCCTGGCTGTATTCCTGAATCGGTCATTCAGCTTGTTCCCATATAATTTATTGTCCGACCAGATGCACATGGTAGTATCATAGTTCAGTCCTGCTTCCAGAATCAGACGCGCATCGTCGGCTTTTCAGCTCCCTGTCTATACAGAACGCGTCCGTCAGCAGAATCCAGGAAGATCTATGACAACGGCGATAGCCTGATCATGGTCGCTACCGACCGCATCAGCTGCTTTGATGTGATTCTCCATAATACTGTTACCAAGAAAGGTACGGTTCTGACCCAGATGTCTAAATTCTGGTTTGACTACACAAAGGACATTCTTCCAAACCACATGATCTCTACTGACGTAAAAGATATGCCTGAATTTTTCCAGACTCCTGAGTACGAAGGCAAGAGCATGATGTGCCGCAAGCTGAACATGCTTCCTCTGGAGTGCATCGTCCGCGGCTATATCACAGGAAGCGGCTGGAAGAGCTACAAGGAAAACGGTACTGTATGCGGCATCAAGCTTCCTGAAGGCTTAAAGGAATCTGATAAACTGCCTGAGCCGCTCATAGGAATATGTGAAGTCGTTTGGTTCTTCAACAAGACGGATAACTTCTTCTGCAATTTGATTACCGCCTTCGCCGCCTTTTGCCCATACTTCAGACAGAGCAACGTTAACGCCCAGTTCTTTACATTTAGCTTCTACAAAGGTCAAGCTCTGCTTTTGTATCGGTAGGGAATGCGTTGATGGCAACTACGCATGGCAGTTTGTATACGTTCTTGATATTGCTTACGTGTTTCAGAAGGTTCGGCAGACCTTTCTCCAGAGCTTCCAGGTTTTCGTTGTTAAGGTCCGCTTTTAGCAACGCCGCCGTTGTATTTCAGAGCGCGTACTGTAGCTACGATTACAACTGCGCTTGGTTTCAAGCCAGCCATACGGCACTTGATATCCAGGAATTTCTCAGCACCAAGGTCAGCACCAAAACCAGCTTCTGTGATTGCATAATCAGCAAGTTTCATAGCCATCTTGGTAGCGGTTACAGAGTTACATCCATGAGCGATGTTTGCGAATGGTCCGCCATGTACGATTGCCGGAACGTGTTCCAGAGTCTGTACAAGGTTTGGTTTCAGAGCATCTTTTAAAAGTGCGGTCATAGCACCTTCTGCGTGCAGGTCGTGTGCGGTTACAGGTTTCTGTTCGGTCACTTTTCCGTATGTATATCCAATGATGATCTTGGATAATCTTTCTTTTCAGGTCGTTGATATCGCTTGCCAGACACAGAACTGCCATGATCTCAGATGCAACTGTGATATCGTATCCGTCTTCTCTTGGCATACCGTTTGTCTTTCCGCCCAGTCCATCTACTACGTTACGAAGCTGGCGGTCATTCATATCTACACATCTTCTCCATGTGATCTTACGTGGGTCGATGTTTAATGCATTTCCCTGGAAGATGTGGTTGTCGATCATAGCTGCCAGTAAGTTGTTAGCTGCACCGATGGCATGGAAGTCACCGGTGAAGTGCAGGTTAATATCTTCCATAGGAACAACCTGTGCATATCCGCCGCCGGCTGCACCACCTTTTACACCGAATACCGGTCCAAGGGATGGCTCACGAAGAGCTACCATAACGTTCTTGCCAATTCTCTGCATACCATCTGCAAGACCTACAGTTGTAGTAGTTTTCCTTCACCTGCCGGTGTCGGGTTGATAGCTGTAACCAGAATCAGTTTTCCATCTTCTTGTCACTTTCTTTCAGAAGATTGTAGTCGATTTTTGCTTTGTATTTTCCGTACTGCTCCAGGTTTATTGTGTCACTGATAAAAATCGGAATTAACATGATACTATGAACGTCACGAACGGCAGATGCGGGAGTGTCGCAGGCGCACAGCAGCTGATTTTCATATATAGAGATGTCGCCGATAGACGACATGTCCGTTTTGTAACAAAAAATGTCGGACATGCTTTAGAGAATCATATGTTACTGTTCACCTGTTCACAGTAACGCGCTTCGCGATACACAGAAATCATGCATTCGCATGATTTCGCGCCACAATTTTCGGGTTTTCTGTGAACTTTGTTCACAAAAACGCCCGCGGAACGTGACCAGTGAACAGTAACAATCATATTCAGCAAGGTTTTCTTCTGAGCAGGAATGAGTTACAGTTTTGTTGAGATCGTGATATAAAGTATGGACATTATAGAATATATTCAGGAAGGATTTAAATGAGCAGTATAACAATAGAAGAATTAAAAAGTTACCAGCGGAGTCCCTATCAGATCATTGATGTCCGCGACGAGATTGAGATTTCCTATGGCGCTGTTAAGGGGGCTTTGGCCTGTAAGCCAGAGGAAATCATGGAGAATCCGGAAGTGGATAAGACCAGAAAACTGGTTATTTGCTGCAGCCGCGGAATCAATAGTAAAAAGAAATCGCTAAGAAGCTCGAGGAAGAGGGGCTGGATGTAGTAAGCCTTGAGAAAAGGGTACATTGCCTGGCTTATGGATGCCATGAAGAGTTCACAGGACGAAGATTTTGTGAAAAATGTGGAGATCAGTCTTCGCAAGAAATTTAAGAAAAATCTGGTCCAGGTTTACCAAGGCAATCAATACTTACGAGCTTGTGAAGCCGGGAGATAGGATTGCAGTCTGTATTTCCGGCGGCAAGGACTCTATGCTGATGGCAAAAGTGCTTCCAGGAACTGAAGCTTCATAATAAATTTGATTTCGAGGTGAAATTTCTGGTTATGGATCCGGGCTACAGTCCGAGCCAACCGTCAGGTAATCGAGGAAAACGCCAGAAGGTTAAATATTCCTATTCGTATTTTTGAGTCTGATATTTTTGAGTCTGTATTTAATGTGGAGAAATCTCCTTGTTATCTTTGCGCAAGAATGCGCCGCGGCATCTCTATGCTTTTTCAAAAGAAATGGGTTGCAACAAGATTGCACTGGGTCACCACTATGATGATGTTATTGAGACGATTCTTATGGGAATGCTTTACGGTGCCCAGGTACAGACTATGATGCCCAAGCTTCACAGCACCAACTTTGAGGGAATGGAACTGATCCGTCCTTGTATCTGGTGGGAGGATGATATTAAGGCATGGCGTGACTACAATGATCTTCGGTTTATTCAGTGTGCATGTAAATTTACAGATACCTGCACTACCTGCAATAACGAAAATCGCTCCAAAACGTGTAGGAAATCAAAGGAACTGATCCTGACCTGAAAAAGGTGAATCCGTTTGTAGGGGCAACATTTTCAAGAGCGTAGAGAATGTAAATATTGATACAGTTGTGGGATATAAACAATATGATGTGAGACATTCTTTCCTGGAGGAAAATTATGATGGGGGGTTCGCCTCTGAGAATGCTGCTGATGCAGCAGAGTAACAGAGAGAAAATGTGGATTTTAGAGCTGCACACTCGGATCTACATCCTACGCGATGGGTATAGTTATTTACGAAACGATGTATTAGTAAAATATTGAGCCAAGGTCAATGCTGCATGTGACTTTGGCTCGTTTTTGGTCGGGGGATGAAAAGAGAAGCGCTATAGATATATTGGAGTATTTATTTTTCCGATTTTTCCGAGAAGCCATACACAAAGAATGATGATCAGAATGGCAAAGATTCCTGCCATACCTTTTGCCATGATTTCAAGTGCAATAATGATATTTGATGTATTCATAGATAAGACCCTCCTCATTATAAAAATTTTTTATAAAAATTTTGTCACCAGGTTGATAACCATGCCTCCTGCGATTACAGAAGCAATCTGTCCGGACACGTTGGCACCGGCATGAGAATTTATTGTGGGATCTTCTTCCATGGCCATTTTCTGAACTACACGGGAGGACATTGAAATGCAGAAATTCATGCGCCTCTAATCATAGATTGATCTTCTTTTTCAGGAAAAGATTCATAAATTTTGCCAGGAGAACGCCGCCGATGGTGTCCATGACAAAAGCAAAAAGTCCGATCACCAGGATCAGTAAGGTCTCTTTTGTTACAAACTGTTCTGCACGCATGCTGAAGGAAATGGTGATTCCAAGAAGCAGGGTGATCAGATTTGCCAGAATATTCTGGGCTGTGTCGGACAGGGTGCCAGGACGCCGCATTCCCGGATCAGGTTGCCGAACATGAGAAATCCAACCAGCGCAACGGATTGAGGTGCTACCAGCCCCACGATTACAGTAACTATAATGGAAAAGCAATCTTCATGGTTTTGGAAACGGATTTCGGATTATATTCCATGTGAATGCAGCGTTCCTTCTTTGTAGTGACAAGCCGGATGGCAAAGGGCTGTACAATTGGGACAAGTGCCATGTAGGAATAGGCGGCAACTGCAATGGCGCCGATATATTTGGAATTCAGGACCTGGGATACCAGAATGGAAGTAGGTCCGTCGGCAGCACCGATGATTCCGATAGAAGCAGCGTCTTTTAGGTCAAATCAAGGATGGTGGACAGTAAAATTGCAGCAAAAAATTTAAGCTGTGCACCTGCGCCAAACAGGAACAAAGAAGGGTTTGGAAAGCAGGGGACGAAGTCAATCATAGCGCCAATTCCGATGAAAAGTAAAATCGGCATGACTTCTGAGGCTTCGATTCCCACATGGAACAGCCATTCAATGACTCCGTTTGCCTGGATACCTCAGCCAGAGTCTGGTTTAAAACTCCGGAAAAGGCAGGTTCACAAGTATGGCACCAAAGCCCCATTGGCAGAAGCAGGGCTGGTTCAAATCCCTTTTTGATAGCCAGCCAGATCAGGTGATTCCGACGGCAAACATCACAATTTGCTGCCAGGTTAATGCAAGGATTCCGTCTGTTAAAAATCCAGCAATACGTAATA
>VOFH01002752.1_pt1 | contig 22701 bp, 37 predicted proteins | sample 5384091 | NCBI WGS metagenome assembly VOFH01 (sample SAMN12384727, study PRJNA508395) | human gut metagenome | isolation source: healthy gut G | host: Homo sapiens
GATGATGTTTGACAGCAAGCGAGATGTTGCAAATCTGCTCCATGAGGAAGCGGAAGCACACTCCGTCCGGGAGCGCCTGACAAGAAGCCTTGATGGCCGATGCGGAGGAAGCGCCGTTGGTGATCGTAAAGGGTATGGCCGGCACAGCAAAAACCTTTTACACATTGGCTGTTGGCCTGCACGCCATGATGGAACAGGAAGAACCGGCTTACCGGCGCATTTTGATCAGCCGCCCCAACGCCCAGTTTGACGATGACATCGGCTTCCTTCCTGGGAGATGAATCGGAAAAAAAATCGCCCCGTTGCTCCGACCGGTCGTCGACAATCTGGAGCTCCTGGTGGATCAAAATGAAAAAGGAACGGTTTGCCGACGAGGCGCAGCCTTTCCGGAAAAGTAGAGGAGTTGTTCGACCGGAGGATTGTGGATGCCCAGGCCCTTAACTTCATCCGCGGCCGGTCAATTTCCAAAACCTATCTGGTCATTGACGAGGCGCAGAACCTAACGCCCAAACAGGCTAAGGGGATCATCACCCGCGCCGGGATGGGTACTAAAATCATCCTGTTGGGCGACCCGCAGCAGATTGACCATCCCTTTTGGACGAACGCACCAACGGCTTGAGCTACGCGGCGGAAAAATGAAGGGCAGTCCGCTGTGCTGGCAGGTCACCATGTCCGCCGAAGAGTGTGAGCGTTCCGCCCTGGCTATGGATGCGGTAAAAGGATGTAAATGGATTGATTTTTATATATGCACAGGAAAGGTTGATAGCGATATGAAACAAAACGGTTCCTTTCAGGAGACCATCGCCCGGATAGGGCAAAGGATTAAGAGTAGCCGGAAGCGGTATTTCGGTGTACTGCTGATCCTGCTTGGCGTTGCTCTGGGAATCGTTTCAGGGCGGCGGGCGGATCTCCGTCCCAGGATTTCACCTCCGGTATCCTCATGGGTCTCTCGGCCGGCATCCTTCTTGTTGGGATTCTTGCAGTCCTGCTGTCCTTCATCCGGAGGCGATGATATACTGGATAAAAGCTTCCAACCTGCCGAAGCTTCATGCCGAGGCGTCGGACGAGGACAATCCTATGAGCGCCCAAGTGGTATGAGATTTTGTAGACGCCGTGAACCGCTGAAAAGAAAAATTCACGACCTGAAGCTGAGCAAAACGTCGCCATCCAGACTGCGCTGCAGATCCGGTTGATCCAGAGCAACGATAAAATGCTGGCAGATAAAATCCAAATGGCGGCTCTCAGCACCGTTCCACTGTGGGAAAGCCAGATCATGATCGCCCTGGGGCTGCACCGGCAGGGAGGCCGCGCTGCCCGCCAGAGTGCAGAAGCGGACCTCTTGAGGATCGAGCGGCAGTTTAAAAATGCTACTTGAAGCAGCGCAGCAGTAATAGACAAAGTGGCAAAATCCCTTTCAGGTTGCAAACTGACTGCTCAGCACAACGGAAAAAGGGATTTTATTGTTTTGCTGTGGTGGTGCAGGATGTTTATTCACAGGTAAGAAGCGCAAATTGGGTGGAAAATTTTATTTTATCCTTTTGTGCTCACAAACTTCGGGTGGTTGGGGAGCCTTTGTCTGTCTAAAACCAGAATTCCCTTGAAGAAGGTGTAATAGAACAAGAAATAAGTTCAAATCCTTCCTGTTCCATTTGATTGGCTGCAGCTTCGATTCTTGCTGCCATTTCCTTTGCCTTGGGGAATATTTTACAATAATCGTCTTATACATTCTGATGCCTCCTATTTGTCTTTTGGATTTTGTAAAAGCAACTCCCTTCACGCTGCCGTTTTTAAAAGAAAATCCAGCAGGATCCGTTCCTGTTCTACCGAAAAGGTGCGGGGAATCCGGAGCGTCTTGGAAAAGGCGCTTTTCTGATGCGTACCGTAGGCATCCTTTGTCTTCCGGTAAATGTTCCCCGGATACGGATAGAGCGTCTTCCCAAAGAATACCCTTCCAGCCGGAGAAGGACAAAGCAAATTCCACCCGCTGATCCATACTGCCGCTGTAACCGGTATAACAGAGCCGGTTTTCGAGAGATACACACGCTGAACCAAAGATGTCCCTGAGCAGTTCCGCCCAGTACAGCAAAAAGCGGGATCACAGAAAGAAAGGCTGTGCCGGCCAGCGCCATGAACAGCTGACGCAGAAGCAAGACCGCCAACTGGTCCTGATGGTTCTTGGTGAAATACAGCACGAGAAAAGAAAGCAGGAACGAGCCCGGGCAAATCGCCAGCACAAGCAGCTTCGCCAGCACGCAGATACTGTTTGCGGCGAATGGGATCGGTTTTCTAGGACCAGGTTGCCGGACAACTGCGGCCTGCCGTTCCTTGTCCCGCTTTATTTCATGTTCCGCCTTGTCTCCCTTAAACCCGGAGATAAAAGTGAGAATGAGTGGGATCAACAGCAGGAGCAAAGCGGTCAGGGCGATGGTAAAAATAAAAGCGTTGCTTGCCGCGTTGGATAACGGTGCGAAGGTGACGATGCAGACCAGCAGCGTCAATATCTCCAGGATCAGCATATAAAAGGCGATGGGAAGGAAAATATTTAAAAAGCGCTTACCTTTCAGATTGTACCGTTTGCTCCTGGTTCAGGCTTTTCAGCCCTTTGCTTTCGATGAGCCCGCTGCTCAAATCAGCCATGGTTTGGGCATTGGACAGATTTGCAAGCATCAATATGGCAGTGAAGGCAAGCAGAACGCCCCTGTTTTGTTCGGCGGTGTCTTTTTTCTTTATGCTTTATTACGGCCAGAATTGTCAAAACAATTTTTACAATCAGAGTGAGATAGATGGGGCCAAACAGCATGAAAAACATCCGCAGATCGAAAACATATCCGGAAAGACCAATTTTTTCAGCAGGGATCCGCCCGAGCAGCCAACCGATCCCGATAAACACTGCATAAGATATTACAACCTTGAGTATCCATTTTTCAAAGCGGATTATTCGCTTTTCAGCCATAAACACATTTCCTTTCCCGGTACACATGAAAGCGCCCGATTGATAAGAGAGCGTAAAATAATGCGCGTGGTACCTACATGGAATCCCTCGCAGCAGAGAAAGTCAAACTGGCTAAGCTATGCATTCAAACGATTTTTCTTACCTGCTTTTCCTCTGCATCTCATTGATAATCGGCCGCAGGATGCGAATCGACAAAATCCGCCTGCTTGCCGTAGGTTTCCATTAACGCCTTGTCTTCTTCGCTCCATTCTTCCGCTGGTTTCTTTTGCAGATCGGCAGCAGCGCCATCATGGTTCGGTGTCCCAGAGATAGCGCCTGATAATCGATGGCGCCCCGCAGATGAAAAATCGCTGCTCTGCCATATAGCTGGGCGTGAATCTGCTTTTTGAAGGCGTTTCGGATATTCTCCCTATTTTGCGGTATATCCGGGTCAGCCAGCCCGACCGTGACGATGATCAGCCTTTGATGCTTCTCGAATGACTGCCTTCGCAGCGTCTTTGTCAATCCCAGAACGCCTCCGGCATACAGCGCCGATACACACGACCGTTTCCAATTCGGAAAGCAGCGGCGCTTCCTGATAGCTGACATCGGGGATACCCGTTTGCTTTGACAGCTCCTGCGCATACCGGCAGGCGCTTCCGTACCTGCTTCCGTATATAATAATTGATTTCATAAAATCACCCTAATTTTTCAAGAAAGATTTCCTATGCCGCCGGAACAGCGCACACAGCATACCGGCTATCGGTCTGGATAGGGGCGTCCTTTCATTCTTCAGCGGCCAGCCTTCGCAGCGATATCCGCTGCAATACTGGAAAACGCCCCATAAAAAATGCCTCCTCAATTAGATGCAGCAATTCAGTATAATTATATCGTGACTCGTGTTTGACATCTATCATGAACGGGTTAAGCCTGCGTAAAAATTATGGAATAAACCGGCTCGAAAGCATGAAAGCGAAAAATGTGCGGGAATGAGGAAGCGCCGCCTGCTTCCGTTGTTCGATTTACATCGATTTTACACAAATTTAGCCCGTTTATGGTCGCACCTTAATACTGATAGAGGTATCATTACATAATGGGATTTTTGTACATACAGGTTTTGGTTTCGACCCCGGTTTTTTCAAAATAGGGACGTATTCTATATACAGGAGGGATTCTGCCGCATGAACGATGCACATAAAATCGTAGAACAGGTCTATGCGGCCAAAGAAGATGTCCGGGCGGCGGATGACCTGATCCGCGCATACCTGCCCTTTATCAAGGCGGAAACGGCGAAGTTTTTAAAGCGTCCTCCCATAGAGGGGCAGGACGATGAGCTGAGCATCGCCATGATGGCCTTTCACGGGCAATCGGCGGGTATTCCCGCATAAGGGGCTCTTTCCTGAAATATGCTGCCATGCTGATCCGCAGCCGCTTGATCGATTACAGCCGCAGGGAACAGCGCCACAGCCGCGTCATATCGCGTTGGACGCGCCGATAGGAGAAGAAGACGCAGCTCTGGGAGAGACGCTGGCGGATGACAGGAGCCCCACGAAGAGACGGCGTCACGGGACGCGACCCGCGCAGAGATTGAGGAGCTGACCCGGCAAATACAGGCATTCGGCGCCAGCCTAAGCGACGTGGCGGACAACTGCCCCAAGCAGCAGCGGACTTTGGACGCCTGCCGGAGAGCATTGGAATACGCAAAGGGGAACCCGGAGCTGTTGGAGGACCTTTAAAGACAAAACGCTTGCCCATCGGGCAGCTGGCAGACGGCAGCGGTGTGGAGCGAAAGACGCTGGAGCGGCACCGCAAGTATATGAGTAGCCCTGCTTTGATTTATACCAACGGGTATGAAATCATACGCGGGCATTTGAAACAGGTGATGAAAGGAGTGGCAGCGCGATGAGTTATCTGGTTATGGAATGCCACCCCGGCTATGTAATTCTACTGGATGAAGAGGGGCGCTTTTTGAAAGCAGCCAATCTGCGATACGAAACCGGGCAGACGGTGTATGATCCGGTGCTGATGAAAAGAGACGCCGGAAAGGCAGCGGCATACCGTCCGGTGGATCAGCAGCGGCATTGCTGCAATCGCCGCCTGCTTCCTGCTGTTCTTTGGCATCGGCTATTACCAGAATTATCTACAGCCCTATTCGTCCATATATCTGACCATCAACCCGGAGGTGCAGATGGATCTGAACCGGCAGGGCACGGTTGTAGGACTCATGGGGACAAATGAAGACGGGGAAACGCTGCTGGAGGGCTATGACGGCAAGGGGAAAGACAAGAAAACGGTTGCCGACGAGCTGATCGACCGGGCCATTGAAATGGGCTTCCTGTCGGAAGGCGGCCGGGTTTCCTTCTCCATCGATTCCCCGGACGAAGCCCTGTTCAAGAGTATGGGACGGAGCTGCACCAAAGTAACGGAGCATTTGGACGGGCGGATTACCGTCACAATAGAAATTACGAACCATCAAGACGGGCAGGGTCAGGAAAGCCCGGAAAACAGTTCATCTTCGACTCCCTCTCGGCCGAGTTCTTCTCAGCCGGAATCACACTGCCATCTTCGTCCGAGCGTCCCGGCCGGCGGTTACCCTCCGACGTCTTCCAACGCCACCGATTATGATGATACCGATTACGGCCCGAATAACGACGGCGTCACCGACTATACGCCGCCGGTCAGCAGTTCGCCGCCTGCGGATACGGACTATGGTCCCGGCAGCGATGGGGTCACGGATTATACGGACGGGGACACCGATTATGATCCGGATCACAACGATGATGACAATAACGACGGCGACAGCGGCTATGACGACGATGATTCGGATGATGACGACTAAATTTTTTTCAAAAAAATTTTCCAGTTTACCCCGGTTTTGAAAACCCGTTTCCGTAATCTATGAGTGTAAGGCAAAACAAAAGCCACAAACAAACGGAAACCGAAAGGAGCAAGTACTATGAAACTGAGAAGAAAACTTTTTGCAGCGGTCTCTTCCCTGGCTGTAGCGGCTACAGTCCTTCTGGCCGGATGCGGGGCGCCGGCACAGGAGGAACGGCGCTGAAGGAAACCGGTGTTCTCACCTTGGCGTCAATCCGGAAATCCAGATCGAATACAACAGGGATGGCAAAGTCACCGCCCTGACCGGCCGGAACGATGACGGCAAAGGGCATTGTGGAGGCCTATCCGGATTATATCGGAAAAGACTGCGAGACTGTCCTGCGGGATCTGATCGTTGAGATCAATGAGGCAGGTTACTTTGTGGATGACATCGACGGCAACAAAAGAATATCGTCCTGCAGCTGGAACCCGGCTCGGTACTTCCCAGCGACGATTTCCTGGCGGATATGAGCGCCAGCACGCAGGAAGCGGTCAGGGGATTGGAGCTTTCCTCCGGCATCGTGACCATCGACGATGACGATTACGACCCGGCTTATGCCAAAGACGGCAAGCCCTCTCCTTACATCACGCTGGAAAAGCACAGGAAATTGCGCTTGCCCAGGCGAATGTCAATGCAGCGGATGCGGTATTTGACGATAAGGAATTTGACCACGACGACGGGAGCCCGATCTTTGAGCTGGAGTTCATGGCGAACGGGAATGAATACGAGTATGACATCCACGCGGTTACCGGAAAGGTTGTCAAGGCGGAACATAAGACTGCCGGCACGCAGGGCGGAACCCCTGCCACCGGCAGCGGTTCCACCAATTACAACGATACCGACTACGGCCCCAACGCCGACGGAGTCACCGACTACGACGACACGGACTACGGCCCCAACGCCGACGGAGTCACTGATTACGACGACACGGACTACGGCCCGGAACAACGACGGCGTGACCGACTACAACGACACCGACTATGGCCCCAACAACGATGGCGTCACTGATTACAACGATACCAACTATGATGATCACGGCAATACCAATTACGGCGATACCAATTACGACGACGGCGGCAGCGATTATGACCGGGAATAACCGACGATGATTGGGACGATGGGGATTCCGGTTATGACGATTAAGCCGGGGACCGAGCTCCCTTGCGGCATGAGCTGAAGCACCAGATCAACCTGCGGGAAGATCTGGTGCTTTTCCCAAAGGCTCCGGAAGCTGTTTTCTCCACGATAAAAACGCCGGGCCGGACGGTTCCTACCGGGTGACCAGTCTATACTTTGACACGCCCTATGACACAGCTCTGCGGGAGAAAATCGACGGGGTCAACCGGCGGGGAAAATTTCGCCTGCGGTATTTGGAGGACGGATACCTCCTTTATCCGGCTGGAAAGAAGTACAAAATAAACGGCCTGTGCGGCAAGCGCAGCGCCCGGATGACGCAGGAACAGGTAAAGGAGCTGCTTTCGGGCAGCTCCGAATTCCTGCTGGATTCCGGCGAACCGCTCTTCATCGAGCTTTACAGCAAAATCAAAGGGAAAGGTCTGCGGCCGAAGGCCATCGTCCGTTACGACCGGGAGGCTTTTCTCTATGCGCCCGGCAATGTGCGTATCACGTTAGACCGGGATATCCGCACCGGGCTTGGCTGTGTGGATTTCTTGAATTCCGGAAATTTTCTACATGCGCACAATGGAGCCTGGCACGGTGCTGGAAGTGAAATACGATGCGTTTTGCCGGATCTTGTCCGCATGGCGGTACAGGTGCCCGGCAGGCAGGCGGCATCCTGCTCCAAATATGCCCTGTGCCGGCGGTTCGATTAAAATCATCTGAGGAGGAAGGGCCTTATGACCTTTCAGGATATTTTTAAGTCCAGCTTTCTTGAGAATATCGCCAGCATCTCCATACTGGACATGGCGATCGCCATGGTATTGGCCTTTCTGCTGGGATTGTTTATCTTTTTTATCTATAAAAAAAGCTACAGCGGCGTGATGTATTCGGCCAGCTTCGGTGTGACGCTGATTGCTCTGTCGCTTATTACCACCCTGCTGATTATGACGGTGGTGAGCAACATCGTGCTGTCTCTGGGCATGGTGGGCGCTCTGTCAATTGTCCGGTTCCGCACGGCTATCAAAGGAGCCTATGGATATCGCCTTCCTGTTCTGGGCGATTGCGGTGGGCATTGTGCTGGCCGCCGGCCTGATCCCGCTGGCGGTATTCGGCAGTATCTTCATTGGGGTGGTTCTCTTTGCCTTTCCCGAAAGAAAACGGCGGATTCCCCGTATATCTTGGTGGTGCACTGTGAAAACAGCGAGATTGAGGAACAGGCGCGGATTTTTGTCAAATCTCAGGTCAGGCGGCTGAATCTCAAAAGCAAGAGCGTGGACAACGGCTGTGTGGAACTGAATTACGAAGTCCGCCTGAAAGAGGACAGCAGCGCCTTTGTCAATGAGCTGGAGGCTATGCCGGGCGTGTCGGGTGGTGCTGGTCTCTTACAACGGCGACTATATGGGATAAGGCGATGGTAAAGCATAAGTATATCGACTGGATTTGCATCGGTGCGGCGGTGTTGGCCGCCATGCTGACAATATTGCTGATGTTCGGAGAACAGCTGGGGATCCCCAAGGCCAGCGCCACCCGGGATATGCGACCCGGCTGTTTGACGACAGCCGGGTGCACACCATTGATATCCAAATTGCGGACTGGGGCGCTTTTATCGCAGACGCCGAAGGCGAAGAATATGAAGCCTGCACCGTCGAAATCGACGGAGAAGCGTTTCATAATATCGGGCTGCGGGCCAAGGGGAATAATTCCCTGCGGCTGACGGAGGAATATGGGCTTTCCCGCTACAGCCTCAAGCTGGAATTCGACCAGTTCCTGGACGGCGGAAATTATTATGGGCTGGACAAATTTTCCCTGGACGCTTCCTTCCAGGATAACAGCTATTTTAAAACTTACCTGGCCTACGATATGATGACGTTCATGGGGTCCCCGCTCCCCTGTGCAGCTATGCCTGGGTGACGGTCAATGGGGGAGGACTGGGGCTTGTTCTTGGCTGTAGAGGAGCCGGAGGAAGCCTTTGCCAGACGGAATTTCGGGAATGATCACGGGAAGCTGTACAAGCCGGATTACCGCTCCCTGAATGACGAAAACGCCGACGTGGCGCTGAAATACATTGACGGCAATCCGGACAGCTATCCCGGCATCTTTGAAAACGCCAAGTTCAAGGGATCGGAAGCCGATCAGAAACGGGTGATCGAGGCGCTGAAAATCCTGTCCACCGGTGAAAACCTGGAAACCGCCGTCAACGTGGACGAGGTGCTGCGGTATTTCACCGTGCAGGTCTTCGTCATGAACTGGGACAGCTATCTGGGCCATACCGGACACAATTATTTTTTGTATGAGGAAAACGGGATCCTCAGCATCCTTCCATGGGATTATAACCTGGCCTTCGGCACCTATGCTCTGGGCATGACCGACCCTATCAAAGATCCCAACATTCTTATTAACTATCCCATTAACACCCCGGCGGAAGGAAAGATCATGCTCAACCGGCCGCTTTACCACAACCTGATGAAGCACGAAGGATACTTTTCCCGCTATCACACCTATTTCGACAAGCTCCTTTCGGAATATTTTTGAAAGCGGTCGGTTTGCAGTCACCCTCCGGCAGACGGAAAAGCTGATTGCCCCCTATGTTCAAAAAGATCCCACCGCCTTTTGCTCCTACGAAGACCACCGGCTGGCGGTGGATACGCTGGAACAGGTTTGTCTGCTGCGGGCCGAGAGTATACGCGGCAGCTGGACGGTGAAATCCCGCCACCATCCGTGGTCAGGCGGAAAATCCGGACGCCAAAGTTGACGCTTCGGAAGTTAAATTGACCGACTTGGGCGATTTCAAGGACTTGGAGGAATCAAAGGAACGGCAGGATGCGGCGTTGGGAGACATAACAGGCAAAAGCACTTAGAACCACGCGATTCTAAGCGCTTTTTTACAATAAAAAAAGAGATTCGTTTTATTTTTTCACGATTCATAGCATTCTGATAAACAAAATATATCCTTGACAAATCTCGTCTCAACGCATGATGCTCCGGCAATATGCCGCCGAGCATGGCCTGAATGTCATAGATGAATATATCGACGATGGATGGTCTGGAACGAACTTTGACAGGCCGGATTTTCAGAGAATGATTGATGACATTGAGGACGGGAAAATCAACTGCGTTGTTACGAAGGATTTATCCCGCTTAGGCAGAAACTACATTCTGACCGGCCAGTACACGGGAAATCTACTTTCCCAGCAAAGGCGTCCGCTATAAGAATGAGCTTGCCCCATTCCTCAACATTCTGAATGAAATGCACGCCCGCCAGACCAGCAAAAAGGTAAAAGCGGCCATGCGGACACGGTTCGCAAATGGCGCACACTATGGAGCCTATGCTCCGCTTGGCTATGTCAAAGACCCAGATAAGAAAGGCCATCTTCTGATTGACCCGGAAACAAGGTGGATTATCGAAAAGATTTTTTGACCTTGCCGTTCATGGCCGGGGAGCCGCCAGCATTACACGGATTTTGGTCGAAGAAAAAGTACCTACTCCCGGCTGGCTGAATTTCCAGAGATACGGCACTTTCGCAAATATCTATGCCGGAGCGCCGGAGGAAAAAGCCTATGCGTGGACGATAGCGCAGGTGAAAAGTATTCTGAAAGAGGCAACCTATATCGGACACAGCGTCCACAATAAGCAGACCAACATTTCATTCAAAAACAAGAAGAAAGTACGCAAGCCAAAGAGGAATGGTATCGTGTGGAGAACACCCACGAAGCGATTATTTCCGAAGATGTGTTCCGTCAAGTACAGGAGCAGATTTGCAACAGGCGCAGACGGCAGAAGAACGGCACAACACAGATATTTTCCGGGCTGGTAAAATGTGCGGACTGCGGATGGTCATTGGCTTATGGTGTAAACAGCCAGAACAAAATCCCTATGCACACTACCATTGCAGTAAGTACGGACAGGGATTACGCCAGTGTTCCATGCACTATATCCGCTATGATGTGCTTTACGCCTATGTCCTTTCCCGTCTGCAATACTGGTCTGTGCTGGCACAGCAGGATGGGGACAAACTTCTGAAACGGCTACTTAACGCCAGCGACAAGGAACGCAATACTGCAAGGAAGCGGCAGACAGCCGAACTGAAAAAGGCGGAAAAGCGCAAAGCAGAAGTAGACACCCTGTTTGCAAAAATGTATGAGGACTGGTCTGCCGGACGCATTACAGAATACAATTTCAATATGCTGTCCGAAAAGTATCAGGGCGAACAGCGAGAATTGGACGCAAAAATTGAACGGCTTCACGAAGCGATGGAGGTCGCCGCCCAGACAGCGGTTGACGCTGAAAAGTGGATAGGTCTGATGAAACAGTATGTCAATCCCACAGAATTGACGGCTGAACTTCTGAATACGCTGATTGAAAAAATCCTTGTCCATGAAGCGGTCAAAAAAGTGAGGACGGAAGCCGGGAACAGGAAGTGGAAATCTTCTACCGCTTTATCGGCAAAATCGAATGACACATCTTGAGATACCCAACAATGGTGCTTCAATTTTATATAGCGCTTTTGTGGATCAACCATGCAGACCTTCAAAGCGATCAGCAAAGGGCAAAAAAACCGTGTGTTGGAACTGTCAGTACTCAAACGGGTGGAAAAGGGCAGCGAGGATACGGTTTTATCAGACAAATAACGTTGCAGTTGCAGGCATTTTGTCATTGGCGGCGGATCAATAAAGTAGGCCATAAACTATTGGGGGGGATATTGTGGAAATGCCTATGCAGACAGAAATATTATTGGCCAAGGCATATTTTGCGGAAGGGGATAGGCAGCGCGTCGCGAAACTGCTTCAGCAATATATGTATGAAAATTTGATGGGTATTTTGGATGCTTCATACGGATCTATTGGCTGCCTATTTGGATGAACCTCCTAAAGGCGGAGCAATTTATCAACGCATCTTAACTTTGGGGCAGGCGTTGGGGGGCGGATACGATGCACCCAAAGCAAATTCATTCCCATTTATATGGTAGGATGCCAGATGTTCCTGCAAAATGGAAAAGAAAGGAAAAAGCCGCAGAGGCACTGGAACGGTATTTAGATTTGGCCTATTATGGCAGCGAATTGGGATGGCGCTTGCAGGGCAGCGATTTATTTGATTGCTTAGAACCCTATTTCCACTCCAGACTGCTGGGAAATATCGCGCCTCGGACGGACGGTTTATTGAAAACATTCTTATCGGCTATATAGAGGGAACGCCGCTGCTGTCTAAGCTATGTAAACGTCGAATCTCAAACGAAACTGCAACGATTGGAAGGATTTGCAAAAAATAACGCAATTTTGTGGGCAGGCTATTTTTGTCTATGCAATGACTTTAAAACAAAAAGGCCCTGCGAAGAATTTTTCTTGCAGGGCCAAGGCTTTAAGCAATCTTTGCCTCATGCTTGATGCGGATCAAAGCGTGCTTCATACAGGGAACAAAACAATGGCCAGGCAGATGATGAGTTCGGGCACCAAGATAGGTGGCGTTGTATCCCAAGAGTAAAGCAGTGGGCTTTGCCCTGCAGGGGAGGAGGCAAAATAAATGACGCCGGATAAAACATGGATGATAAACCGGCTGCAGAGCCCAGCACAATGCCCATTTTTGCCAAGCAGCAAACAATACAAACGACGCCGAGAATTGCCAAGAATGACCAAAATATAGGGGAAACAAAAAGGCTGCGGCTGGAAGCCCCTTCTTCCGGCTCAATCGTAAAGAACGCCAGCGCCAGCAGCACATATTGACAATGGGCAATGCTGCGCGCCGAACGTTTTAATGCAAAAACACCACGACCAGGCCCATCAAAACGAAACTAAACAACCTTTTGATCTGCTCCCCGCGAAAAACCTGCATTGTTGCGGGAACGTTGCGCGCGCGCCGCTTCCTCCGTTGGTACGATCCAGACAGGTTCCAAGGGTCGGCAAGATGCCCCAGCCTCAGCGGTGCGGTTGTCGACTTTGTAGAAGAAGGGGGCTTGTCAAGGCCGGGCTTTAAACTGGGAGAAAATATGGCATAACTGCTAACAAGCGCCACGGTTTTGTACGGCGGCAGAGAGCCCGTCTTAGGCTGTAGCGGGTATGCCAGCGTTTGTCCACCTTGCGAGCTTTATGGTGAAGCGTTTGTCGGGCGTTATCGGCGCATTGTCGAGCGCGGGTTATATTTGCTGGCGGTACCGAAGCCGGAAGTTGTTCTCTATCCTTTGCAGAAAAGTTGCAGAAGGGCTTTTTTTATGCTCGGCCTGCGAAAATTCCATTTGAGGATAAAGATCAGGCAGGGAAAGCAACAAGGGATTGCAATTACGCTGATGAAGAACTTTTTCCAGATGGTATACGAGCGTTGTATAATATTCAGATTATTCGAGGTATCCAACTATTATGGCATTTGGGGAGCTAATCCAAAAGGAGCTCGACGATAGGTTTAAGGCAACGGGGCATAAATGCATATCGTTGTTTGTCCCGAAAGCCTATTGAAAAAAGGTCGAACATGTTGACGGTGCCGGAGGTTGCTCTGGGTAACAAAGGCGGCTACGAAGAGTTGACAGAGCCCCTGAATGTTCGTCTGACCAAAGAAACTATCATTTGCTCCAGATGTGTGCCAAATGCAGTCTGGTTGATCTGCTGTTGCTCAGTCCAGTGGTGCAATGTTGTGTGCTGGAAAGAGTACTTTGCCGTTTTCGAGAATTTTTATGGTATACTGTTCATGCTAATTGAAGATGAAACCAGCGCAGATGCTGGAAGCATATATAGACTTTGCCTATAATGTGTTTAGTCATATTCCTAAAGTTATGGGGCAAAAGACAGAAAAGGAAGGCCCAGGTACAGGATACCATCGATGGAAGCCCATTAGTGCGCAGCGATGGCCAGGTCTTATAGAGATGGAACCAGCGACAATCTGCAGCTTTACAGGTCGATATCGCTTTATGGTGATGGCAGCAAAATACGCTTGGCAGGAACGAACCAAGGTTAGCACGCGCACGATCGGCGGTTTGATCATGGTGTACACGGGATGACTGTGGCTTAAAGCTGCCGCCCAAAAATCACCGGTTGCAATGCACATGGCGTTGGAAAGGCCGTGAACTATAATGATGCATTAAAGGCGGCGGCCTGCGCAGAGCCGATGACAGGAACGGGTCCCCTGCTGAAATGATCGGGCGTTCCGTCCGGCTAAAGTAGGACCGCGGATTACTTTGAAACGGCCAGATGCTGGCGTTATAACCCCATGATAACCGGCGAGGATATGTCCATAAAACACCGAGCAACGTGGATGCGCATATTTCCAAGCATCTACGATGGAAGAGGTACGGAAGCTGTGATACCAAAAGGGCTTTGCGCTTTTCGCCCTGGTGTGAGAGCGTGCCCGAAGAGCATGTCAAGGACGAATATGGCATTACGACGCGTTGCATGCCGTTTGAGCTTCAGAAACCAGGCAGAAGGGCATGTGCATGCTGCGGAAACTGTGAAAAGTCATCGATTTACTGGGCGTTTATTGAGAAAAAGAGAAAGCCAATTTCTTTTTATTTCAGGAAAGGGCGAGACCGTCCAAGATTTACTTTATATCCTGTTTAGGATATAATATAGATTCTGCAGAAAATAGAATCAATGATGAAAACGATACATGCATACAAATTGTGTATGGGGTGTTAGGTTGCCAAATACGGAGCAGACGAGGTTTGTGCCCAGAAGCGAGCTGCGGAATCAAGGGCAGAGACCTCGGCACACAAAAAGGAGATGCCGGCGCACGGCCGTCAGGTCCGCGGATCGGTGCGCCATACACGCATAAATCGACAAAGGCATCGCAGCATGCGCTAAAACCACGATGGTGGTCACGCTGATCATCGCGGCCAGTAAGCTGTTGGGCTTTGTACGCGAGATGGTCATGGCCGCCCTATTTTGGCCGTGGTGAAAGCGACGCTTTTGTTACGGCCTACGGCATATTCAGCATCATGACGCTGCTGTTCAGCGCAGGTATCGCCTCCACTTTTATTCCGATTTATACAAAAACAAGGCTGAGGGAGGGTCAACTGGCTGCGGATCGGTACGCCAGCCAGGTAGTTACGCTGTATTTTGTGGCGGGTTTGATTGGCCTCGTTGTTGGCATATTTGTTTGCACCCGCCATTTGCTCGCTCATCTACCGTGCTGAGGTAGGGGTAGACGCTTACAATACAGCTGACAAGAATGATGTACCCATCCTTGGCATTTTACGCGGTAACCGGCGTGCTGTGCAATCTGCTGAATGCTCGAAAAAAATTCATTCCTGAACAGCTGCTGGGCTTTATTCTGTCTGCCTGCTTGATTACCGCCATCGTTATGTTCCGGATATACGCATGGTGGGGATTGCAGTATCCGTTACGGGCGTTATGCAAACCATCATTCTGCTGCCCTTTTGCGGGGACATTTTCGCTATCGGCCGTATCTCACGATACGAGAGCCCAAGATTCGCAGGACCTTCATTCTAGCCATACCGGCGCTGATTAGTATGGCGTTTGACGAGATCAACCATCAAATCGACCGCATGATAGGTTCTTCGTTGGGGTTGGCGTTGTAACAGCGCTCAGCAAATCTTACTCGCTGGTTACAACGGCGCTGGGCATCTTGATCGTTCCAATCACCACTATCACATTCAGCAGGCTGAGCCGTATCGTAGCCAAGCGGAAAAAGAACGAGTTTGGCCAGGCGGTACGGCAGAGTATTGAGATCATTGCGTTGATCACCTTGCCTGTTATTATATTGGGCGTTGTGATGCAAAGGATATCATTGCAGTTGCTTTCCAGCGAGGGGCTTTACCGCAGAGGACACGGCCTTTACCGCACCGGTTTTTGCCATGTACATCGCTGGACTGTTCTTCTTTGGCCTAAGAAACTTTTTTAAGCCGCGTGTTTTATTCCTTACAGGATACACGTACTCCCATGCGCGTTGGTATAGTTAGCGTATGTGTGAATATCGTGCTGAATCTTACGTTATCCCGTGTCATGGGCGCTATGGGTTTGACGCTTGCAACGACAACAGCAGCCTTGACAGGAGCCACCTTGCAGCTAATCCTACTACATAAAAAAGATGGGCTCTCTGGGCCTACGCAGCGTGGTAGGGCAAGTGATCCGCATCGTAATTTCTTTGGTGGCGGCAACAGGGATCTTATTGCTCGTGCTTAGCTTTTTGCCGGCGCACAATGGAGAAACGCTGACAGGGCTCTTGCGATTGTTTGCCGGTGCGGCCTCCTTCCTCGTCGTTTACCTGGGCGCTACGATGGCGCTTGGGGTCCGTAGCACAAGGCAGTTGATCCATATGATCAAGAGATAAAAGGACGGAATTCCGTCCTTTTTTATTTTCATTCTTTGGCTTTTATATAGGCAAACCCTACGCAGCCGGGTCCCGTATGGGTGCCGATAACGGGCCCTACATCGCAGACAATATATGGCTCTATATTGCAATGAGCGGAAATGGCGGAAATCAGATCCGGCACCGAATCCAGGGGGCATTGGCATGCGCAAAGGCAAAGCCAAATTGCGGGTCAGCGGGCTCGCGCTCTAAGAGATGCACTAAGTGCCGGAAAGCACTTTTGTACCCCCTGGCTTTGCTTACAGAGACAACGGCACCGTCCTTGATACCGACAATAGGCTTTAATTTTAGCATGGTGCCTACCGCTGCGGCAGAGGCGGATAGGCGTCCTCCTTTGTGCAAGTATTTAAGCGTATCTACCATACCGTACACAGCCAAACGGTGCTTAATGCTGTCTAGAGCTTGGCAAATCTCCTCCGCAGATTTTCCCTCATCACGCAGTTTGGCAGCATGGCGAAGCAAAAAGTGCACTGCCAAAGCTAGCGCTCATGGAGTCGATAAGGTGAATTTTATCGTTTTGCAGATGATCTTTGGCAATGACGGCGGACTGAAAGGTACCGCTTAACCGACTGGAAAGAAAAATGCCAACGATTTCATGGCCTTTTCCAGCTCCGATTGAAAATGAGAGATGAATGTATCAGGATTCACTTGGCTTGTTGTAGGCAGTTCTTTGCTTTGGCCTAACTTTTTGGTAAAATGCCTCTGGGCTGAGCTCTACTTTATCCAGATACTGTTCCTGGCCAAAATATACGGACAGAGGGGATAAAATCAATGTCCAGATCTTGAAGCTGAGCAAGGCTGAGGTCGCAGGTACTATCTGTGATGATGCGGATCGACATAAAAAGTCAATCCTCCTTTCCTTCCATAGATTTTCGGAAAAATATTGCTGTATGGTATCCAAGGCTTTAACCAAGGCTTGTAACTCTTCATTGCTTAGCGCCTGAATGACAGAAGAAACCATATCGTGATGAAATGTAGCGTGGATGCGGTTTATTTCAATCCTTTTTCAGTAGGGCAGAGTAGTACGGACCGCTTATCCTTTCCCCGCGCTTTCTCTGTAAATATCCTTTTTTGATCAGTGGGCCGGACGGCCGTTGTTAGGCTGCCGGCAGTAATACCTGAGAAGAGGGGCGATAACGCTAGGCCTGCTGTCTCCTGTGTGTGCGCTTGGCAGACTGCCTCTATGACATGTACCTCACGAATGGAGAGATTCTGAAAGGGACCACGGCACAGGACGCGCCCTTCGATGCGCAAAATTTCATTGAACGCACCTACAAGAAATTCATTGAGCGCCGTATAAGTCAGATCTTGCATACAACCGCTTCCCTTTTTGTTTGAACTTCAAAGTAATTGATGGGATATAGCATAGCATATGGAGTAGAAAAGGCAAGAGTATTTTGAACTTCAAAGTAAAAAGCCCCCGCTTGAGCGGGGCCTGGTATAGAAAAAGATCAAGAGCAAGCGGAGACGATGGCATCGTGCAAAAACTGCGCGGCGCCGGGGCAATGGCGTCATAATAAGCGGTGAAACGTTCATCGGCCAAATAGAGGGCGGCCAATCCTTTATGCGCCTGTTTGGAGTAGGATGGCCAATGATAACAAAGCCATTGTTTATGTAGCGTAAAGGCTTTTGGGCCAATGTGCCGGAGGGATCGCCCTCAAGCAGCGCTTTTGGAGCGTGGTCTTCAGCTGTGCAGACAAAGCCTGCGCCTGCTGGTATTGCGCCTGTGTCATGCCTTGTATTTTGGCGTTGGATTGTGCGATCTGTTCATCGCCGTATAGAGGGCGAAGCTCATCACCATACAGGGCCTCGTTTTCCTGGACAATCGTTTGTTTTAGGTCTTCAAATTGATGGAATTTTGCATAATGTAGTCTCCTTTCATGGAGGCAAGGGTTGTTTCCACGCGATGAATCAAATCACTAAGCGCATCATACTGGCTGCGTAAGCCCAAAGATGGGCTTTAACAGCGCAGCCTGCTCGGAAAGAGGCACGCACAATAGATGACGGATCTCGGCAAGAGGTACACGTAAAGCACGATAGAACAGGATGGTTTGTAAGGTGATGATCGATGCATCATCATAATATCGGTAGCGCGTAGCATCGACGCGTACCGGCTTTAACAGTCCATTTCGTCATAATATCTTAGTGTTCGAGCACTAACCCCAGATAACTGGCAGAGCTCACGTAGACTATATTCCATGGAAATCCCTCCCTGAAACTTAGGATAGAGGATGACGCAGCGGCAGAGTCAAGCTCTTTTTTGAATGTAGCAAATAAAATAAAAATGGAAAGAAAAACAAGAAGAGCTGTGGTTTTTATGCGTTGAGGTGCGAAAAATGGTGGTACAATCGTAGTAAATGAAGAAGGAAGGGCAAAAGAGATGATCCAAGACATTGCACCGCATCAGTTTGACAATACGTATCGCATCCAAACACCGCATGCTCAGGATATTGTGCTGTATTTTGAAAAAGCAAAATGCATTGTTTCAGCATACGGAACAGGGGGGATTTTGCCTAGATTTGAGTCATTTGACGAAGAAATCAGAAAGCAGGCACAGTATTTGTTTTGCATCGATGGGATTGGCTTTACCTGGTAAAGCAGCTGGAAATCCCAGGAGGGAGTGGTTTTTTATGCAGCCAACCAGGGCATTCCGGAGTTTTGAGCCCCAGTGGATGGCTTTTGGCGGTATCACGGGCAGCCAGATCTATCGGTGGGAACGAGCACATAAATTCTGTGGTAAATGCGGCAGCATCATGCAAAATAGCGAGATAGAAAGAGCGCTGGTCTGTACCAACTGCGGATACACGGAGTATCCAAAATTTCGCCGGCTATTATCGTTGCTATCCATCATGGGGATAAGCTGTTGATGGCGAGAAACGTTTCCTCACCGCCAGGTAAATTTGCCTTGATCGCGGGTTTTGTGGAGATTGGGGAAACCTTTGAGCAGACGGTACGGCGAGAGGTTATGGAAGAAGTGGGGATCAAGATCAAAACATCCAATATTATAAAAGCCAACCCTGGTCTTTTCCGATACCGTGATGATTGGGTTTACCGCAGAGTTGGATGAGAAGATGAAACATTGTATTTGCAAGAAAGCGAGCTGGCAGAGGCACACTGGGTTCAAAGAGAGGATATTCCAGAGCCGGCTTCTTTGGCGAGCATTAGCAGTGAATTGATCAACGGTTTCCGAATGGGAAAATATTAATTTGAAACCTCAAATTATGTAGGTGGTTATACCACCTCATAGGGATTTAATAAAGACCTCCGAAACCGTTGAAAATAAAGGATTTTTCGCAATCTGCTCACCTTATCCCTTTATACGATTTCACACCGTTTTACCCTTGCTCCGGCACATGATAAGGGCAAAAGCAAGGGCAAGAAAAACTGATAACACGATATAACAAAGGTGTGGCAATCGGGAAACGGTGATGTATGTGCTAATATATTATTTCGGAGGATTACAAAATGGAAACAGTACATCTATAACGAGCAAAACGGTCTTTGGTATGAGCTGCGGGGCAATTATTATATTCCCTGCTTGGATTTACCAGCCGAAAAAAGAAGAACGGTCTATCGGCGTATGGGGGCAGCGGCATTTGCAGTATATCCGAGAGCATAAAAAGGCACTTTATACCAGCCTTTGACAAACGGCAAGCTGCAATCCTACCTTGCCGATGTTGAGGAACAGGCGCAGGAGCTGTTTGACCGGCTTATGAAGCAGCGGACGGAGCGTGAGGGCATTACCGAAACGCTGAAAGCCGACAATCAAATGGAGTGGGTGCAGAGAATGAACGCCCTGCGGTCGGCGGTTATAGAAACCGTCAATGCCGAGGTGATCTTCGTATGAGGAAGAAGAAATACCACCTTTATTTGACGGCAGAAGAAAGACGGTATGTTTTCAACGCGCTCTGCTTGCTTACCGCAATAAGCTGCTGGCGCAGGGCAGATATACAGACCTTATAGACGAGGTAATGATAAGGCTGCAAAATGAGCCTGTAACGCTTTCAGACGCAAAAACGAGGGGTAAGATACAAAACAACCTTGCCCCTCAAAGTTTAGGGCTCTGGAAACGGCTTAAAATCACGCTTTTTTGACCTCTAAATGTCTACACGGCGGAATAGATGATTCGACCTGAATTGTTGATAGCACACCTCATTTTTCTCAAAGAGGTTGAAATTCAGCGAGATTTGTGATAAAATTTTATATATATATTTATGTTCAGAAAGGGGCTTGACAAAATGGCGGCAATTGCGACAATGTTAGCAAGCAAGCAAGCAAGCAAGCAAGCAAGCAAGCAAGCAAGCAAAAAGCGTAGCTCTGCCCTTTTTTCCTGCCAAGCTGAAACCGCATGCAAAAACAGAAGGCGTATTCTGCCCGTTTCCATACGGGTGGGATGCGCCTTTTTGTATGTCGCCGGACAGTAAAAAATTAAGAAATCAGGGAGGTAAAACACATGAAAACAAAGAAAGGGCTTGCGGTGTTGCTGGCTGTTATGCTGGCTTTTTCCTGTTTGTCCCTTACGGCCTTCGCATCGGAGGACGATGCGTTTCAGGTCATTACACCGGAGGGACGATAACTGAGTATAAGACTGTAAAGGATGCACGCAGCGCCATGCAGGATGGCTATACATTAAAGCTTTTGAAGGACTATGTTTCGACTGATGATTATAATTACGGAATATCGATAGACAAACGTAATATTACAATCGACTTGAACGGATACAGCGTTACTTCCTATAATACAAAAGCTCCCAATGGGTATGCGATTAAATTGGAACAGACGTATGGCGGTGCATATGACAATACGGTGACAATAAAAACAGCGGGAGCAAGCAGTCCGTGATTGAGCAGCAGCAACTATCAGGTAACCACCAAGAGCGGCGACAGCCGTTACAATCAGGTCGTGAAATTTGAGGGAGATATTGTTTTCCGGAATATAAACGGGGAAACCGCTTGGGATCAAGCTTGGAACAGGAGCAAAACTGCTGGATACGGAGAGTGCCCGCGCCTTAATCCCGAACGGCGGATTCTCAGTAAAAGAAGCGGACGGCAGCAGCTATATTTACGGAAATCTTGCGAATGCGGCGGGCCGTTCGGCGGACGGGAACATTGTATTGCTGAACGATTATGTGGGCTCTGACAAAATTGCTTCCGGTCAGAAAGACGGGGCCTTTGATCTGGACGGCCATACATACACCTATACGGGAGGTGACGCCGCCATAGATGTAAATTACCCCGGTGTAACGCTGACGGTTAAAAACGGCAGTGTTGTTGTTACGGATGAAAGTGCAGACGGGGCTGTCCTGGTCGGCGCGCCGGACACGGATAATATGAACAACAGAGGGCTTGTGCTTGACAATGTGCAACTGACAGTGCCCGGCAATGCGTATGGCATTGTTACAAACGGCACGGAAACAGGCAATACGGTGACTCTTAAAACAATTCCGTCCTCAATGTGAAAAACGGCTTTGGCATTTACTTCCCGTCGGACGGTGAGGTAATAATCGACAATTCGACGATCAATGCGAAACATGTAGGCGTACAGCTTTGCGCAGGTGATCTCACGGTAACAGGTGAGAGCGCGATCACTGTAACAGGGCAGCCTCAGGAAAAAACAGAGGGTGACGGCCCCGTTGCGGATGGTGCGGCTGTGTCCATCATCAATCGTGACGGGTACCAGGAATTGGGAACAGTAAAAAAGAAAGCGGCGATTTTAATGCCGCGGCTGATGTAACGGCGGTCAAGGCGTATTCGTTTAACAATACGGATAAGACGGAGGATGAATGGGCGAAGCTGGGAATGTTGTTGGAGTAACCGGCGGAAGCTTCTCCTCCAGCATCGCGGCAGATATCATAGACAGCGATACACAGGCTGCCGTAACCTCTGGCGGTCAAACAAAAGTGGTGATCGGTAAGCAGACTGTGGAAAAGGCCGCAACAAATCTCCAAACCGGGGATAAGATAGATTTTCAGTCCGTTTCTGAGGATGCGGTTGTTAATCTTCCGGAAGGTGTGGAAGTAACAAACAGCACAGGGAAAGAATATGAATATCAACGGGACCACGGTTGAGGCCGGAGAAACCATTACCGTTGAAAAGAATCAACAGATCCAGAGGAGCAACCGGAACCATCCGATCCGGAAACTCCATCAGAGCCGGAAACTCCGTCTGAGCCTGAAACTCCGGCCGAGCCGCCAGCAGATACCGATACAAGCTCTCCGCAGACCGGCGATGACAGCAATATCGCCCTTTGGATTGGGGTACTGCTTGCAGCGGGCGCTGCCCTGACCGGCACAGCCGTTTACAGCCGCAAGAGAAAATACAGCAAATAAATCCATATAATAACCATGCGCCCTGTGGAAGGAAGCCACGGGGCGCATTTTTATGTATGCACCGCAGGAAGCCTGCGGTGTTGTTTTCAATGTGAAAGCTATCGTTCCATGTCGTGGGTTTTGCACTTTGACTT
>VOFH01002295.1_pt1 | contig 22686 bp, 39 predicted proteins | sample 5384091 | NCBI WGS metagenome assembly VOFH01 (sample SAMN12384727, study PRJNA508395) | human gut metagenome | isolation source: healthy gut G | host: Homo sapiens
TGGATTGAATCCATACAGAAGTGTTCCAGTGCGTATCATGTCGTAATGTGCCTGGGGAAAGCGAATGGTGGCGGGCTGTTTGCGCAGTGCCGGATCAATTTGACGCCGGCTGCTTCCATTCGTTCCGAAAAGATGCGGAACAACCCCATCTGCCGCCGGGTAAAATCGTCCTCATAGGGTCTCCGGCTGCCGCGAAATGGGTGAAGACTCCGCTCACCTGCATGTTGGGCAGCTGGACGATCCGGAGCGCCTCGGCAATACAGCCATCCATGTCCTTGCTGACGGGCAGTCCGTAACGGGACATGCCGGTATCAATTTTCAGATGGGCTCTCAAGGTCCTTCCCGCGGAGACCGCGGCGGCGGATCCTCTCTTGCATACGCCTCGTCAATCAAAGGAAGGATCAAGTTGTTTTCCATAGCCAAGGCAGTGTGGGATGGGGAATGGGCCCCAGCAGCAGCACTGGCAGCCTGATCCCTGCTTCCCGCAGTTCCATTGCCTCTTCAAGCGTGGCAACGCCCAGAATCTTGCAGCCAACCCGCTCCAGCTCCCGGGAAACCTCTATCGCGCCATGTCCATAAGCGTTTCCCTTGACAACGCACAGCACGTCGCATGCCGGTCCGGTCCATTCGGAGGCTTTTGAAAGTTTGATGCAAGATGGTCCAGGGACACCTCCGCCCAGGTGCGATCACGTTCGTATTTCATAAGGCAACTTCCTCAGCGTTCTTATTTTTTCAGCATTCCCTTCAGTCTTGACACAGCCGTTTGCAGGCTTTCCATGCTGCTGGCATAGGAAAGCCGAATGTGAGAATTACAGAAGGAATCAAAGGCTGTTCCCGGAACCGTTGCCACGCCCGCTTCCATCAGGAACTTGTCGGCAAATTCCGTGCCGGACAACCCGGTGCCGGAAATATTGGGATATATGTAAAATGTACCGGCCGGCGCCACACACGAGATTTCGGAATCTGTGCAAGGCATCCAGCAAAACTGCCGTCTGCGGGCGTATTCCCGCCGCATTTCTCCACACAGCTTTCTCCCGCCTGCAGCGCGGTGATGGCTGCGCTCTGGGCAATGATATTGGAGCTGGCAACGGCGTATTGGTGGACCTTCAGCATGGGAAGAATCAGCCTGGCATCTGCCGCCAGATAGCCCATCCGCCAGCCGGTCATGGCAAATGCCTTGGAAAAGCCGTTGATGGTGATGGTACGCTCCTTCATGCCATCCAGAGAGGCGATGGATACATGCTGAGCGCCGTCATAGATGAGCTTTTCGTAGACCTCGTCGAGAGAACCAAAAGTCTTGTTCCTGTGCCAGGGCGGCAATCTGCTGAAGCACCTCTCTGGGATAAACCACACCGGTGGGATTGCCGGGGTGTTCAGGACCAATAGCTTGGTCTTTGGGGTGACGGCAGCCCGGGTTCGTCCAGATCCGGCAGCCAGCCGTTTTCCTCTTTCGCGTGGACTGGCACCGCCCTGGCGTGTGCCGCGGGCCAGCTGCAGATAGGAAATATAGGCAGGCTCCAGGATGATGACCTCGTCGCCGGGCTCTACCAATCCCATAAAGACAAGATACAAGCCCTCCGCACAGCCTGATGTGACAAGGGTTTCCGTGGCGGGATCGGCTGTAATCCCGTTGTCCGCAGGAGCTTCCGGGAAATTTCCTCCCGCAGGGATGCGAGTCCCCGGTTGGGTGCGTAGTGTGTCTGGCCGTGATCCATGGCGGCCTTTGCCGCTGCGATGATGTGGCCGGGTGTTGTAAAATCAGGTTCACCGATCTGCAGGCGGACGATGTCACGCCCCTCCTTTTGCAGCTGCTGTACTTTTTTCTCCGATCGCGCGGATGCGGATAATTCCACAGCATCCATAGGACTGTGAATTTTCATGTGCTTCCCCCTTGTAACGTTTTTAACACATGACATGACATGTCACAATTCAGATTATAGCGAAGAAACAGGAAAAGTCAAAAGGGGGCTGCGATATTTTGTCTGTTCGTTGAAAATACGGCTCATATTCCAGCATTTTGAGACATACCTGCCCTCTTGCTAAAGTTTAAAAAACCGATTATAATAAAAATATCATAAAAAAAGCTGCAAAAGCATCTGGATATCCAAAATACAGAGCGATGGAGTAATACTATGGTTTCTCGTCCCCTCATCTCTGAAGAGGTTGCAAACAAAATTAAAGCCAAGATTATCCGTGGGGAGATTCAAGTTGGCGAGCGCCTTCCCGCAGAACAGGAGCTGGCCGCGGAATACAATGTCAGCATTCGAAGCATCCGCGAGGCCGTCAGATATCTGGTTTCCTATCATATTGTGGAGATCCGGCGGGAATCGGGACTTTTGGTATGCTCGAACCCGGGAATCAGCGACGATCCCTGGGCTTTGACTTCATGAATTTGGATGTCCTATCCGGATCTGATAGAAATCCGGCTGATGCTGGAGCCGGAAATCTTTGTGCTTGCCGCCCACAGGGGAAAGAAGCGGGATTTTAACAAGGCCGCCGATATTTTGAAGGATATTCAGAAAATGAACCTGCAGATGGCCCAGTCAACAGCGCGGAGAGCGACGAGCAGCTGTACAAGAAGTTTTGGGAATATGATATTTCATTTCATTGCTGCTTTTATCAGGCCAGCCAAAACGAAATCGCAAATCGAATTCTTCCGCTCATTTTGAATACGATCCGCAACCTGTATCAGAGTCCCTCCTTTAAGAGCTTTTCGGAAATCCCCGGATTTTTACAGCCGCCATCAGGCCATCCTGAATGCGGTCCTGGCCAAAGATGATGATCTGATTCGCCAGCTCTGCCGCCTGCATATCAGAAGCGGCAGCCGGGGAGGGAAAGCTGCTGCTGAAGGATCAAGATGGCTTTTGTAAAGAAAAGTAAGCGCAGAGGTCTCCTGTCTGGTACCGCAAGCGCGTGATCCCGGGTGCAAGTGATAACCGTCCTAAAGGATTGAACACCTTCTGTTCAATCCTTTTTTTTATATGCGGCAGCCGCCGTTTACAATTAGATCGGACGAAAATCCATCAGAGTAGACAGTTTTTGCTTTTCATTTTGTTGAAAACCATTATTTTGATGGGAAACGAGAAGTTTTTTCCAGAAATCTACTGGACAAGCGCTTTTTTTCTGTTATGATTAAGATAACACATGACATGTGACACATGACTTGAATCAGCGCAGCTACCAGTATTCCAATATCCCAAAGCACATCCACTGATACACCCGTTTGAGAGCTTGTAATGAAACCGTCAGGGAGAGATATGACATGAAAATTACAAAAGTTGAAGTTCTGCGCGTCAAAACCAACCGCCCCAGCTGGCGACCTATTTTTGCCGCATCCACACCGATGAGGGGATTTACGGAGATGGCGAAGCCGCGATGGCCTATGATGCAGGCGCTCCCGCTGCTTATGCGATGATCAAGGATCTGGCTCCCACTTTGATCGGCATGGACCCCATGCAGATCGAGTGGATCTGGGAGACCTTCTTCCGCACGACTTTCTGGGGACTGAATGCAGGCCCCGTGATGTACTCGGCCATGTCAGCGATTGACATTGCGCTGTGGGACATCAAGGGAAAAGCATATGGCCGTCCGCTGCATGAAATTTTTGGCGGCGCCCGGCGGAAAGACGTCCGCGCCTATGCCAGCCAGCTTCAGTTCGGATGGTCCCATACGGATCTGCATGTCCCTCAGCTCAAGCCGGAGGATTATGCCAATGTTGCAAAGAAGGCCGTTTTGAGGAGGGCTATGACGCCCTGAAGTATGACTTCTTCTCCTTTGATGAAGAGGGAAGGAAGATCTCCGTGGAGGAGTATACCCGGCTGCTGCATCCAAAGTATCAGAAGATGATCGAAAAGCGCGTGGAAGCCGTCCGGAACGCCATTGGCGACGATGTGGACATTATCGCTGAATGCCACTCCCGCCTGGACGCGCAGAGCGCCGTGCAGGTGGCCAAAATCATGGAGAAGTACAACATTTTGTACTTTGAGGAGCCCACGATCCCGAATCATGATTTAATGAAATATGTATCGTCTCATACGACGCTGCCCTGGCCGCCGGCGAGCGGATCTATACGCGCTGGCAGTATCGTCCCTACTTTGAAAATGGGTCCATCCAGGTTATCCAGCCTGACATCGGAAACTGCGGCGGTCTGACGGAGGTCCGTAAGATCTGCGACATGGCGCACGCCTATGATATCAGCGTTCAGGCCCATACGTGCGCCAGCCCGCTGTCCACCTCCGTGGCGCTGCAGCTGGAAGCGGTGATCCCCAACTTTATCATTCACGAGCACCACTGCAACAACCTGATGAAGTTTAACCACCGTTGGACAAAGTATGATCCGCAGCCGGTCAACGCCCGCATGGAAGTCCCCCAACGAGCCCGGCATCGGCAACGAGATTTCTCAGGCCGCGTTTGACAACGCCGCTGAGTATGCTGTGATCGAGTAACCGCTGCGGCGTTCCCCATAGGGGGAATCAAAGGAATCCGGAGCTTCCACTTAAAACGCAAACGTGTAAAATTTATGAGGAGGGGGCACTATGAAAAAAGAAGTTTGAGCGAGTCTTCACACTACTCCTGGCAGCACTTCTCGTGGTTTCCATGGCTGGATGCGGCGGCACTCCTTCTGAACCTCCCGGAAGAAGAAGGCAATGACGGCGGCGGAGAAACCGTTGTGATCGGGTGAACAGCGCCTTCAACTCCGCCACGGTGGACGAAACGGCCAACGGCATTGCCGCCCTGGAGTTTGTGGATCGCGTAGCGGAGCGAACCAACGGCGCGTATGAAATCAAGCTGTTTATGGACAGTCAGCTTGGCGGCAGCACCGATCAGATCGTGGGCGGCCTGCAGACAGGCGCCTTTGAGATGTGCACCAAGGCGGTTGGCGACTTTGGTGAGTTTACGGACGCGTTCATGCCCTTTTAACTTCCCCTATCTGTACAGCTCTCCGGAAGTTGTCCACGCTATTATTGACGGCCCTGTGGGGGACCGTATCCGGCAGGATTGCATCGATGACATCGGCATTCGTGTTTTGGCGTTTACCGAGCTGGGCTACCGCCATGTCACCAACTCAAGCATCCCATCAAGACCCCGACGATATGAAGGGGCTGAAGATCGCACCATGAACGACCCCTATCAGATCGCTGCCATGGAGGCTCTGGGCGCGGCCGTCACCCCTATGTCCTACTCTGAGGTTTTCACTTCCCCCTGCAGACCAAGGTCATTGACGGCCAGGAGAACCCCTGCCAGAATATCTGGACGGATAAGTTCTATGAGGTGCAGGATTATATGACTCTCACCAAGCACAGCTATACCGTGCAGATCATCGGTATTTCCGAGGCGTATTTCCAGACTCTGCCCGAGGATGTCCAGCAGATCCTGATTGAGGAGGGTCACAATCTGGAACTGCGCAACCGCGAAGAGCTGGAGGCCATTGACAATGCCCAGCTGGAAGGCTGAAGAAGGTTATGGATGTCTATGAGCTCAGCGATGAAGAGTATGAGGCATTCGGGACATTGCTGCAACTTCCTGGGACGCGGCCAAGGAGGCCATGGGCGACGAGTACTTTGACCTGCTGATGTCCGAGGTTGAAAGCCGAGGCCGCACTGAAAAGAACTGAGCTGTTTTCAGAAGAGGAGATCTATGGAGAACTCAAAAAATAAAACATATCTTTCATGAGTTTGTTCAGCGGTTTGAGCTGTACTTGGGGTGTGTGCTGTTTCTGGCGATGATGGTCCTGCTGACGATTCAGGTCTGTTCCCGCTATCTCGGCAATGCCATCACCTGGACCGAAGAGCTCAGCTGCATCATGCTGGTGTGGATGAGCTATCTGGGGTTTGCCGGCGCCATTACTTCCCGGAAGCATCTGCGTATTGATGCGTTCATCAACTCCAGATCCTTCAAAGTCAAAAAATCCTGCTGATTGTTTCCAATGTGATCAACGTTGTTTTCCGCGGCTCTGATCGTCCCCATGTATCGCGTGATTGTCACGTTTCACGCAAGTGCGGCGGCATCTCGATCCTGCGCATTCCAAAGGCGGTTTCCTTCAGCATTCTGCCGTTCAGCATGGTCCTGGTCATCATCCGTACCGTGCAGGAGTGCATTCGTCTGAGCAAGGAAGAGGAGAAGGCGCTTGGCCTCCGGTAAGCCCACCTTTGACGTGGATGCGTTGGAACGGGAGTATCTGGACCGGGTCCGGAAGGAAAGGAGGGAGCTCAGGCATGACGATTCTCTTTATTTCCATGGCGGTCTTCCTGCTGATCGGAGTTCCCATCGGCGGTGCTATCGGAGGGGCCATTGTCTTGATGAACCTCCTAGAGCCATTTACCACCATGGAGTATCTCACCCAGTACATGTATTCCGGCGTAAATTCCTTCACGCTGCTCTCGCTGCCGTTCTTTATCATCTGCGGCAGTCTGATGGATACCGGCGGACTCTCTAAGCGGCTGATCAAAATTGCCAACTCTCTGATCGGCAATGTCACCGGCGGTCTGGGCTGCGTGACGGTTCTGGCCTGCATGTTCTTCGGAGCCATCTCCGGTTCCGCCAATGCAACCGTGGCCGCCATCGGCGTCATCATGATCCCTCAAATGATTCGCTGCGGATACAACAAGTATTATGCCACCGCACTGGTCATGGTGGCCGGCGGTCTGGGCTGTGTGGTACCACCCAGCTACCCCCCTGGTCATCTATGGCGTGAGCAACAACGTTTCCATTTCGGATCTGTTCCTGGCAGGTGTGGGCCCGGCCATTCTGGATGGTGTGCTGCTGATCATCGTCAATTACTTCATCAGCCGCAAAGTACGGCTGGAAGGGTTCGGAGAGAAGGTCAGCATCAAGCGGTTTTTACTGGCGGTCAAGGATGGAATTTTGGGCTATTTTATGCCGGTGATTATCCTCGGCGGCATCTACGGCGGTATTTTTACCGCAACGGAGGCCGCGGTGATCGCAACGGTTTACTCCCTGATCGTAGGCATGTTCATTTTACAGAGAACTGACCTGAAAATGATTTGGGACATGTTCTTTGACTGTACCCGCGTCCATGGGCGGCATGAATTATACCATGGCGGTGGCCGGTGCGCTCAGCGCCGTGTTTGTGTACCATGGTTTCGGGAGATGGTGCAGAACTTCTTCTTCAGCATCTCCACCAACCCGGTGGTAATCATGAGCCTGATCTTTGTCCTGCTGTTCATCGCGGGTATGTTCGTGCAGACAACGCCCATCATGGTGATTCTCTCCCCGGTCCTGCTCCAGATTGTCACGCCGCTGGGCATCAGCCCCATCAATTCGGCCTGGTCATGCTGCTGTCTTTGTGCATCGCGTTCGTGACGCCGCCGGTGGCATCCAACCTGTTCGTGGCTCAGTCCATGACGGGCCTAGACGTTGTGGGAATTTCCAAAAGGCGCTTCCCTTTATGGCGGTGCTCATTGCCTCGATGATCATCGTTGCATTCGTCCCCGCTGTTTCTGTGGGAATCCTGAGTCTGTTCGGCTAAGCGCATCTCGTAATAGTTCAGCAAGCCGCCCTGTGGAGATTCCGCAGGGCGGCTTGCTGGATGGTACACGCCAAGCGGCTTGACGGCCGTGAGTCAGCTTCAAATCATAGGCTGTAAATTGGCGCAGAATATTTCTACTACCAAGGTCCTTTTTCAGGATGGAGCTTCTTTAAAAGAGCCTCAGGATTGGGAGGAGCCGATTTCCGTTGAACGCATTGAGGAAATTTTAATCGAAAAGGGATTTACATGTAACTGCAATTTAAAATGGGGAAATCTCCCAATATAAGACGCGTCCCAGGGGCCTGTGAATCTCCCCTGGGACGCGTCTTTTCATGCCGGCTCTCTCAAGCCGGAAAATCTCCACAGCATGGCACACAATCTGCTCCCGGGTCACGGAGAGCATCAAATCTTCCTCCGCATTTCCTTGCAGGGGGCCGTTTTCAATGGCCCATTCCACACCTTCTTCGTGTGCGGGCGACGGTGTGTGGTCCATCTCCAATCTTTTCTTAAAATCCGCCCGCTTCTGGGTGTTCATCAGATAACTGGGGCAATGTTTCCCAGTCACATCGAAATACCGCACGTTTGAATCCGCATCCAGCCATCAGCTCCCTGCCCAGGGCGGAGGCATTTGCCAGGGTTGCCTCGCCGGCCTGGCAGGTACCGTTGCGGATGGTATCGCACATCTGCTATTGGTGACGATCCCATGCATAGTCCCGCCGCCGGTCTTGCCGGCGTTGGCGCGCTTCTTGCCACCCCCGCCACCTTCAGATCGGGGACAGGCTGCCAGACTGCGGCATCAAAGTAGTGGGCGCTGGCCTCCACCACGTGATTCCGGAAACAGGCCGCGTTGTCTGCCGTCTTGTCCCCGTCGTTGCCGGTGTTATGGAACACCAGGTATTTGATCTGACTGGCATCCCGGGAACCGCCATAGCCCCCGGGATTGGCCAGTAGCTCCTTCAAGACATCGCTCAAGCGGCCTCACCGCCTGCTTGGTCCGTGCGGAGCCCGCTATGGCTTTTGCTTTCCCTGCGCTTCGCTTCTCTGCCTGGGTGCCGAAATGAGAACGCGATCACCACTGTGAACACCGTCAGAAACTGATCCGTGGTCACGCGGCCAGCCATGGACAGATCCGCAAACACCGCCGTGAGAATCACCGTCACGATACTCTTGACTGCCAGCAGATTAGAAAGGCGCTTTTCAAATCCTCCATGTCACGTCCTCCCGTGGTCCTTGTCATAGTCCGCCATGGACTTGGGCTGGTATTTGCAGGTCCCGTCCTCGGCGTACAGGTAGCGCAGCGCGCCCTTCACCACGTTCTGGCCGTGATACTTGGGCCGGTTGTACACCATATCCTTTTCAGGAATGTACGGAGGCAGTTCGTCCTGCCAGTCAACCGCACCGGCGAAGGTGTGCAGAGAGCGCCCACCAGGGGTCTTTCTCAGGTGCAAGACCGCCCAGCTCGTCCCCATATACCTGCCACCTGGCCGCCAATATAGACGATATCGCACTCGTCAGGCACACTATCGGAGCCGACGGTGTTGACGGCGCCGCCCTGCAGCCTGCCCTTCACGACATGCACCTTGTCCATCGTGCCGGTGCCGCTGGACATCAGGCCATAGCCGGTCACGTCGCCGGGCCGGGCGCCGACCTTGGTGGCGGCGATCTCCTCAGCCGTCAGGGCATTCTTTCCAGGCTGAAAGGAAAATCCAGCACCGGCCTCTTTCAGTGCTGCATTGGTCTTTTTCCACGGGTTCTTTCCGCTGGTGTAGTCCGCGATGATCTTGTTGATGGTGTCCATCAGGAATCCTCTCTTTCTCCGGTCCTTGCCCGGTGAATCACTTGTGATATTCCTCCAAATCAGAGATCCGGTGGTTGATGACCTTGATTTGTTCCTCCACCACCGGAACCCGGCGCGCGAAATCGTTGTGCTCCCGAACCTCCCGGGTCAGCTCGTCCAGCTTGGTGTCTGTGATGGCCTGCTGCTTATTGTTGGCCGCCAGCACTCCCATGAGAGTCAGCCCGCCGGTGATCAGGGGCCGTGATGATGCTCTCCGTCACGCTGCCACCTCCCACGCCGCCGGGGACTCCTTCGGGCTGAAATCAGTATCGCTCAGACATCGGCAGGTCTGACCATCCATGTAAATCATGGATTCTCCGGGTACATGTCGTGCGCCCCCTGAACCGGTACGAAGGGCCGCGCGGTCTCTCGGGCTTGTCTCGTGAAGGAGCCGCTTGATATCGGCGGTGCTGTCAGCGCCAAGCTCTGCGGGGGATATCACCTTCCTGGTAGATGACATGGACGCCAAGAGCCCTGGTATCTCTCGGGATCATGCCGGCGATCCCCTGCGTGGCGCGTGCCGCCACGGTGTCCGCCGCTTTCTTCAGTTCAAAGGTCAGCTGGGGAAGTCCCATAGTATCACTCCTATCAACCATTGATCATTTCCACGCGCATCTGCGCAGTCTTTGCCGCTGTCTCCGCTCCGGTACCCACAGATAGATGCAGGTCCATCCAGGATGCGTTGATCTGGAGATCCGTCCGGTCCGCTTCACGGGGTTTTCTCGTCAGCTTCAGATAGCGGCTTCCTACTGCCAGCGCCGGGGCCAGCAAGTTCCATGGCCTCCTTGGTCTCCTGTGCCAGCCGATACCAGGCGACCGCATCGTGTCCGCCCAGCGCGTCATCGAGCGTCAGCCGGAGTTGCAGGTCGTGGCGGGCCAGGAGCCGGTTGGCGGCCGTCCAGTCGTCCTTCTCCACAGCCAGCCAAAAGGAGGGCCGTGCGAAGCCGATGGGGCCCACATACGCTGGGCCATTTTGCCGCCAGCAGGGCGTTTATGGCGTCCAGGACTTCAGTCGTTTTCAACGGATACCCCCTTGCACAAAATGATGAGCGCTCAATCTCTGGTTCCCCTGCTCCGATCGTTGCTCAAAACCGTGCAATGGATCAAACATGATTTTTAGAAAGTTTCAAAGCGATGTTTTTAAGACGTTGGGCGCCAGCCGCAGCCAGTTGATTCGCAGCGCGGTCCCATGATATCTCATACATAGGTCTCCCCGGCGCAGCCTGGCGCATACCGACCGGGCCGTTGTGCATGTCCATGCTCCAGGGCGCTGGCGATGCGGTCCTCTGCGCCCCCGGCCTCATACGGCCTGGCGGCAGCCCGGAACCGTCCCCGCTGACCGCTGACGGTCACGGCGGGCCTGTAGGGACCCGCCATGCCGTCCCAGATTTCCTGCACGGCGGAGCTGGCCGCTCCTGCCGGGCGTATTCCGCAGGCGTGGCGATACTCCGGGAGTTTTTCCGTGTCGGGCGATGCCGCCCCTTCTTGATGCGCGCGTCAGCGCGCCCCGATCCAGAGAGCCTCCAGGTAAGCCGCCTTGAAGCCATCTATAGAATGTGCTGATCCGTTTTTTAAAGCAATGGAAGCGTCTTCCGCTAACTTTTTCGTGGGTTCTTATCCTATAGACCATGGGCGGGCAATTCAAAATTGAATTGCCCGCCCATTTCTTAGACTATGAAGGTTTTAATTTTTTACCACCTTGGAAAGATGTAAAATAACATTCCAAACAGCAACCACAGTTATGATAACCATGCCAATCGCGCAGCCGAACGGCAAAATCCAGGCAGGTGTAGAGCTTGTAGATTGGGTTGTTTCGCCGAGAATATACTGAACAACCATTTGCACCGCATAGTAGCTCATGAGACCAAAGAAAAAACAATATTGATACATTCCAAAACCATATTTAGAATGTGGTAGCCAGTGACCCGGCTCTTCAGCGCACCGTCTAAAATTTCAAGACGCATGCAGCCGCCTTGAGAAAACATAACGGCAGCACCAATGAAATAGCCATAGATCATAATTGTGCGCAGAAACTCATCAGACCATGCCATGGATATCCGTAAAACAAAACGGCAAAATGCATTTGCGGTTATCACCAGGATGCCGACAAAACCGATCATGCCCAGAAACTGATCCGAACCGGTTTCCAATTTTTTTTAGGACGCGACTCATATGCAGTCCCCGTTTTCATTTCAGGTTTTAACATTAACGAAGAGACGCAACATAATCCTGTACCATCGTCAGAATTTCATCACTGCCCATAGACTCATGAAAGATATCATAGACAGGGCCGCAGAGTGCGGCAAACGCTTCGGAATCAGGATGTTCCTCAACAACCACGCCCTGATCTTTCAGCAGCTGCAAGTTCTCCGCTTCGCTGGCGGCGTTCAACTCACGGGCGTAATCGCGAGCTTCCTCGGAAGCCTTCTGGATGGCCTCCTGCTGATTCTCAGACAGGGAATCCCACTTAGCGCGGTTGATATAGAAGGGCATCGGGGTATAAGAGTGATAAGTCATGGAGAGATAATCCTGAACCTCATACATCTTGTAAGAAGTGATAGAAGACAGGGTGTTTTCCTGCGCGTCAACGGTGTGATTTTGCAAAGCGGTAAAGACTTCACCCATATCCAATGCCATCGGGATCGCACCGAAAGCTTCCCAGGTTGCTTGCTGCGTAGCAGAAACAACGGTGCGGATCTTCAGGCCGGACATATCAGCGGGGGTAATGATGGGGTTGCGGCTATTGGTAACATGACGCATCCCACTCTCCCAGTAGCACAGCATCTTTAGGTCCGTAGACTCAAACAGATCAGCGATTCCCTCACCAGGCTCGTTATCCAACGTTTGGTGCGCCTCGTCATAGGAAGCAAATACATAGGGGAGCTCAAACACCTGAATTGCGGGAACATACCCCGCAAAGTAGGAGGTCCCGGTGGAAACAATGTCAATCGTGCCCTGGGCGGTACTTTCCACACATGCAGAAACGTTGCCTAGCTCGGTGTTAAAGAAGCAGTCAATGGTGACAGAGCCGCCAGAATACTCATTGCACAGCTCTGCAAATTTTTTAAGGCCTCGCCGCTGGGGCTATCCTCGGTCAGACCAGCAACGATAGCCGTCAAGGTGACTGGTTCCTCGGTGTTTCCAGCCGCGGAATCTGTAGAGTCAGAAGTAGTATCAGAGGAGCCACCACAAGCAACCAAAGAGAGCGCCATCATGGCGGCAAGAAGCAATGCGAATAACTTTTTCATAATATACCTCCAAAAAATTTATTTACAGCAGGCCGGGCAGGAAGGTCGTAATGGGCGGATGAATGCAACAAGAACCAGGCCAATGACTGTCACAAGGATAAAGGGTTTAATGGCACCGATGACGGCGTGAATGGGGCGATTGCCAACTTGAGCAGCCATAAAGAGGTTTAAGCCCATGGGAGGAGTAATCAGCCCAATACAAGTGGCGCTGACCATGATTCCGCCAAGGTGGACAAGGAGACGCCATACTCCATTGCAATGGGCGCGAGAATCGGGGTCATAATCGTTGTGATCGGTACAGAGTCAATAAAGCACCCAAGGAACAGCAAGATGAGCATGACAACGATCAAGAATAATACTTCGCTGGAAGTAATGGACAAAAGCGTATTTGCCAATTTAGAAGCGATTCGCTCTCTCTTGTTAAAACCCAGGAAAATGCGCCGGATGCGCCGACAATCAGCATGATATTGCCCGTACTTTTCATGGCTTTTCCCAAGCATTCCAGCATGGTTTTCCAGTTCATTTTATAGATAAAAAGACCGACAAGAATGGAATAAAAGCATGCAACACCGGAGGCCTCCGTGGCGGTACAGATGCCGGAGTAGATCCCGCCCAGAATGATGACTGGAGCTAAAAGAGCCCAGAAAGAAGACCCAAACTCTTTCAGAAGCCTCTTCATAGAAAAAACTGCCAACACCGGCATAGCCGCGGCGATGGCAAATCCAAACTGCCAGAATACAAACCATCGCAGCCTGCATCAGTCCAGGACCTACGCCGGCCATCAGCATGGTGCTGACAGATTGATTGGCATAGACAGCATAAAGAACCATGACGATGCTGGGAGGAATCAGGGGCAAAAATGCCAGAGGTTGCTTGCAGTGCACAGGCAAAATCGCTATGGTAGCCATTTTTAACCATCATAGGAATCATGATACCGCCGACCGCGGCACAAGCAGCGACACCAGAGCCGGTCATAGCAGCAAAGAAAACACTAGCCAAAAACAACCACGAGAGCTAAACCGCCTGTAAAGTGGCCAACAAGGGCTTGGCAGAAAGAAACAATGCGTTTAGAAATACCGCCTGTTTCCATCAGAGCACCAGCCATAATGAAAAACGGAACCGCTAACAAGGTGTAGGTATTCACACTTGCCAAAATCTGCTGCATAACAATGAGCGGAGAAACATTGGCAAACAACACGATATAGATCAGTGCCGAGCCGCCCAATGCCAAGGCAATTGGAGATCCCACAAAATAAATACAAAAACGACAGAAAAAGGACGATAACACCCATAATTTACCTCCTGATTTTAAATAAAATGAAGATGAACGGCATCTTTGCCCCCTTTTTTCTGATCATTAGAGCGCTCACGGACAGTTTATCGAATTATCTAGATAAAGTGAAATGAATACAAAGCTTTCCGCTCGTTCGTTTTGGTGGATTCCATTTGGTGAAGTAAGGCCCCCTCCAGGGAGGAAACGTACCTGTCAAAAAGAATCGAGATCAACGATGCTTTTCCCCGAAAAAAGGCATCGGGATATATCTTTAGGATAGATTGAAGTTAAAAAATGTAAAATACTAATAATTTATTCGGATCATAATATTCATGTTATAACAAACGGACAAGAAGAGCTCTAACGGTGATCCCTTCTGTTCCTATACATCCGGAAAGACCGTTTTTCGAATGGCTGTGTCCCAGAAAAGAGATTCCGTGTCAGATAGTATTTCTTGGGTACGGTAATTTGCAGTTAAGTACCATTTAGGCGAGTATCCCTTCAGTTTGAAAAAAGTAACATCATTTAAAGAAGCGCTTTGAAAAACAAAGTCAGAAAGGACGGCAATCCCGTTGCTTTTAGGGGCCAAAATATAATCAAATGCCGTCCGCATATTGGGGAGTTCCATGACAGAGAGCGATGGATCATTGATTTTTTCAAAGTATGCGTCCATAAATTTATTAATATAGTATTGGGGAGAAAAAGTAACAAAAACCATGAATTTAAAAAGAGGTAAATCTTTTTTCTGTTAGAAAAAGCGGCTTTTCTCTGGTTCCGACACGCCCTGCCGCTAAAGGGCTATTCCGATTGCATATTAAAAGCAAGCGCTCTGTTTGCAAAAATATGCCGCACAAATCGGGAATCCGTTTTCTTTTCAGTGTGAAATATTGCAATGTTAACAGTTCCTTCTGTGATTTGGTCCAGAACGGTCAGAGATGTTCCATCTTTCAAGGACAAAATGGTTTGAGGCGCCTTTTGGATAAACTCATGGATGATGGAGCCAAAGACCATTGGAATCAGTTGTGTTGGAACCCCAATAGAAAGCCTGCAATTTTCTTTCTGACGATAGTGCTCTAGCTGCGTTCGAAACTGCTGTTCCAAATCTAGGGGAGCCCTTGATATAGTTCAAATATAGTTTGCTCCTGCGTGTGAGTTGCCTTGTGGTGACTTTTAAATGCGGGACTCGAACCCATGTTACAGCCGTGAAAGGGCCGTGTCTTAACCACTTGACCAACGGGCCGGATAAACCCTTGAGGGACCCCGGAGAGACGTGGTGCATCTCTCCGGGCTTTGGTAGCGGCGACTGGATTTGAACCGGTGACACTGCGGGTATGCGTACCGCCCAGATTGCCGCCGCGGCGGAGCGGTACTGCGGCCTCACGGCCTGTCCCGCCGTAGAGGTGCCGGGCCTCTCCTCCGCCTTCATCTGCGGCCTTGTTCACCCAGTGCTGGCCCTGCCCGCCGAGGAGACGGACGAGAAGGTGCTGCTCCACGAGCTGCTGCATCTCCAATACCGGGATGTCCTCTGGGGGCTTGTTCTCTGCCTTGCCCGGTGCGTTCACTGGTGCAACCCGCTGTTATGGTACTGCGCAAACCAGGCCGGCAACGACCTGGAAGCCCTGTGCGACCAGCGGGTGCTGGAGCGGCTGGAGGGGGAGGAGCGGCGAGAATATGGCCGGATTCTGCTCTCCATGGCTGATGAAGTCTATGCCCGGGCTCCCGGCACCTCGTCCATGGCCAATGGAGGCAGGAACATCCGGCGCCGGATTGAGGCCATTGCCCGGTTCAAAAAATACCCCGCGGGGATGGCGCTGGCCTCCGTGTGCGTGACGGTGGTGCTGGCGCTGCCGCTGCTGCTGGGGCAGCGCGCCCAGGCGGTTTACACGGGCGGCCTTGGCAGTTCTGAACAGGCGGTGGATGTTGCCATGGCCTCCGCCCGGACCACGTACTGCACCACCTATGCCGGGGCCCTGGACGCCTACGCCAAGGCGGTCCTGGCGCAAAACGGCGTCTACGCGCCATGTGCGCGCCCTCTCCCAGCAGCAGCCCCTGGCTCAGTCTCTTCAGTTGACGGCCAAGCGCAGCGGCTGGCCCAACAAAGAGTGGAACTCCGGTCTTCCCGCCTGGCCCAACGAGCAGCGGGGCTATGTGTACTACAATCTGGTGGAGACGGAAGCGGACGTGTGGGAGGCCCTGCTGGTGGTGGAGCTGAACTACCCGCCGGAGGGCCGGCCGGCAGAGGAAAACACCTGGTACCTGGCCGTCCAGAGCGTCCAGGCGGAGCGGGAAGGCCGGCGCTGGGTGGTGACTCCCCTGGAGGCGTTTCGGGCCGTGGAGACCCAGAGCGGCGGCTGGGACTGGGGCTGTGAGGATCTGCCGGCCTGGCGCTACCAGGGTACTGGCGCGGGCTTTCAGGTTGCCGTGCTGCTGCAAACCAGCTGCTCCGTGGACTCCACCGTGACGGCGGAAACCGATGGAAGCTGGTTTTTAGGCCCTCAGACCTCCCTGGACCTGGCGCCCCCGGCCCGGGGCGAACTTTGGACATCCTGCGGGAGGCTATCTTCTCCACGCCGCCTGCCTGGGCGGCGCGGACGAGCAGTCCGCCCTCTCCCGGATTGGGGTCAGCTACGCGCCCATGGGCGAGGGAGAGGAGCGGCCGACGCTCCAGAATCCAGAGCATCCGGACGGCGGCGGCTCCAGCACAGACGGCAGCGCCTGGTCCTCCCGCACCCTGGAGGAGGGCTGGGGGCCCACGGTCCGCCTGGGCGGGGGCGGTTCCGGCGGCGGCTTTCCGTTCTCCCTGCCGGGGGCCTACGCCGCGGACCTCTATCTCAACGACGCCCTGGCGGCGGAGCTGACGCTTCTGCCGGTGGAAGGAGGACCGCAATGACGCAGACCTTGTACCAGGGCGTATCCCACGCCGCCTGGGGATATTTCTTTCTCTATTTCGACGTCAACCTGGGTCCCCTTAACGTCCTGCCGGACTGGGCGGCCTATCTGCTGTTTCTCTCCGCCATTGGAAAGCTCCGCGGGGAGCAGCGGGATTTCCTGCTGCTGCGGCCCCTGGGGATTGCGCTGGCGGCGTGGAACGGTGCGGACTGGCTGCTGTCCTGGGCGGGGCGGAGCGTGGACGGCCTCTTCCTCCCGCTGGACCTGTTGATCGCCGTGGCGGGTATCTATTTCCACTTCCAATTCCTCACAGACTGCGCGGAGCTGGCGTCCGTCCACCAGCCGCCGGAGGCGGGGGTAGACCAGCGCATCCGTCAGTGGCGGACGGTGCAGACGGTTCTTTTGACGCTGACCACCTGCCTCCTCTATGCCTCGGAATGGCTGGAAGTGGAACCGGTCCTCTACGCGTTCGCCGGAGCCTCTTTGATTGTGGCTTTGTATCATGGCGGCCATGTTTGCCCTGCGGCGGCTGTTCCTGGGAGAAGGCGGCAGAGGAGCTTTGCATTTATCAATACATCCCACCCCGGGGCCTGATGGCTGTCGCGGGGTATCCTTGAGGCATTTATCCCCCACAAAATCCCGCCCATGTCGGGAGCTGCCGGAGCCGGTGCGGGGGCTTGGTGCGTTTCTTTCGGCTTAGTACATGCCGCCCATGTCGCGGGCCGGTCCGTATCCGTTGTGCGCTCCCCATGCCGCCCGCGGCGGGGCTTACTCACTCCACTGTTCTCCTTTCCCCACAAAATCTTCGATTTTGCGGGGCCCCTGAGTTTGCCTGAGCCCCTCAAAAAGCCCGGGCCAGCCTGGGCGGGGGGCTTGGTGCGTTTTTCGGCTTAGTACATCCCGCCCATGTCGGGAGCTGCCGGAGCCGGTGCCGGGGGCTCGGGCTTGTCGGCCACCAGAGACTCGGTGGTTAGCACCATGGAGCTGACGGAGGCGGCGTTCTCCAGAGCGGAGCGAGTCACCTTGGCCGGGTCGATGATGCCGGCGGAGACCATGTCGCAGTACTCCTCCTTATAGGCGTCGAAGCCGTAGCCATTCTTGCCGGAGGCGCGGACCTTCTCCAGAATCACGGAACCGTCCAGGCCGGCGTTGGCGGCGATCTGACGGATGGGGGCCTCCAGAGCCTTGGCGACAATGCGCACGCCGGTCTTCTCGTCGCCCTCCACGGTAGAGAGCAGAGCCTCCACGGCGGGGATGACGTTGACAAAGATCGTGCCGCCGCCGGCGACCACGCCCTCCTCAACAGCGGCGCGGGTGGCGTTCAGGGCGTCCTCGATGCGCAGCTTCTTCTCCTTCATCTCGGTCTCCGTGGCAGCGCCCACCTTGATGACGGCCACGCCGCCGGAGAGCTTTGCCAGGCGCTCCTGGAGCTTTTCCTTATCGTAATCGCTGGTGGTAACGGCAATCTGGGCGCGGATCTGGCTCACCCGGTCCTTGATGGCCTGGGAATCGCCGGCGCCGTCCACGATGGTGGTGGTCTCCTTCGTGACCTTCACCTGACGGGCGCGGCCCAGCATGGAGATGTCGGCGGTCTTGAGCTCCAGGCCCACCTCCTCGCTGATGACGGTGCCGCCGGTGAGGATGGCGATATCCTGCAGCATCTCCTTGCGGCGGTCGCCAAAGCCGGGGGCCTTCACGCACACCACGTTCAGCGTGCCCCGCAGACGGTTCACGATCAGGGTGTTCAGGGCCTCGCCCTCCACATCCTCGGCCACGATCACCAGCTTCTTGCCGGACTGGACCAGGGTCTCCAGGATGGGCAGAATGTCGGCGATCACGGAGATCTTTTTATCGGTGATGAGGATATAGGCGTCGTCGATGACGGCCTCCATCTTCTCAGTGTCAGTGACCATATAGGGGGTGATATAGCCCCGGTCAAACTGCATGCCCTCGACCACCTCGCTGTAGGTCTCAGCGGTCTTGGACTCCTCGATGGTGATGACGCCGTCGGCGCTGACCTTTTCCATGGCGTCCGCGATGAGCTGACCGATGGTGTCGTCACCGGAGGACACCGCGCCCACGCGGGCGATGTCCTTGGAGCCGTCCACGCTCTTGGACTGCTTCTTGACCTCGGCCACGGCGGCCTCCACGGCCTTGGACATGCCCCTTCTTCACCACGATGGGGTTGGCGCCGGCGGCCAGGTTCTTGAGGCCCTCGTGGATCATGGCCTGGGCCAGGAGGGTGGCGGTGGTGGTGCCGTCGCCCGCTACGTCGTTTGTCTTGGTGGAGACCTCCTTGACGAGCTGCGCGCCCATGTTCTCAAAGCGGGTCTTTCAGCTCGATCTCCTTGGCGATGGTCACACCGTCGTTGGTGATGAGGGGAGAGCCGTACTTCTTGTCCAGAACCACGTTGCGGCCCTTGGGGCCCAGGGTGATCTTGACGGTATCGGCCAGGAATTGACGCCGGCTCAAGGCCTTGCGGGCCTCGTCGCCGCGCTTGATGAGCTTAGACTGCATTACCTGCAAACAGAAGATGAATTTACATTGAACAAGCGCCCGGAAACCCGCGCCCGCAGGCGACAGGAAAAGGGGCCAGGGAAAAACCCAGGTTTTTCCCGGTTGATTTGCCTTTGGCAAATCAAAGATCTTCCATCATTTTCGGCAGGACATGCGCCTGCCGAAAATTCCACGACCCAGCCGCCGGGCGGCGTTCACCAGTCCGCAGACTGGTGAGGGGATCTAAAGGGGGACGCGGTCCCCTCTTTAAGACCGAAGGTCATTCGACGATGGCCAGAATGTCGTTCTGGCGGACGACCACGTATTCCACGTCCTCCAACGTCACCTTTGTGCCGGCGTACTGGCTGGTGATCACCTTGTCGCCCACCTTCACAGTCATCACAATGTCCTGCCGTCCACATTTCCGCCGGGGCCTACGGAGATGACCTCCGCCACGGAGGGCTTTTCCTTGGCGCTGCCGGTGAGGATGATGCCGCCCTTGGTGGTCTCCCTCGGTCTCGACCATCTTCAAAATGACGCGGTCCGCAAGAGGTGTAAGTTTCATGCTGGGTTCCTCCTTATCATATTTCATTTCCATGAAAAACAAATTCAGCGTTAGCACTCTTCTCTCTCGAGTGCTAACGCTGTTATCATAGCGCAATGTTTTCCATTTGTAAAGGGGGTATCTATGAAGATTTTGTGAATTTGCAAAAACTCCGCCAACGCGGGGTCCCCCGCTTTCCAAAAAAGCGCCGCCTCTGCCGGGCGCGGCCTCAGCGGGCCGTGGCGTTGGGGCTGCATCCCCGGGGGCCGAAGAAGCGCACCCGCTTCTCCGCAAGGCGCATCGTGACCTCGCCGCTGCGGAAGCACTCTCCGTCCAGGCAGGTGACGATCTCCTCCCCGTGGGAGCGGATGCGGACCTCCCTGGCCGTCACCACCCGGGCAATCTGGGGAAATTTCCAGGACTCCCCGGCGGAATAGGCCGCAAAGAGCTTGGCAAAGGCCGCCCTTCCAACCTTTCGGACCAGAATGGTGTGAAGGACGCCGTCATCCATCCGGGCCTCCGGCACCGGCGTGGAGCCGCCGCCATAGTACCGCCCGTTACACATGGACACCAGAGCGAATTCCCCCTCCACCGCCCTGCCGTCCAGCCAGACCGTCCACCGGTGGCCCAGATCGCGGAAGAGGAAATTGACCGCCACCGACGCAAGATAGCTCCCCCGGCCTCTGAGGGGGGAGGCGTCGGTGATCCGGTGGACGCTGTCCGCCACCTGGGCGTCAATCCCGTTGCAGGCGATGGTGAGGCAGTACCGGCCGTTGCACTCGATCAGGTCCAGGGGGAACTCCGGTCCGTCCCAGAGGTTCTCCGCATCGGAGAACTTCTCCGCGTCCGGGCCGAAATTCTTCAAAAAGTCATTCCCCGTGCCGGCTGGAATCGAGGTCATCGCCGCGTTGTCAAAGCCCGCAATTCCGCCCGCCACCTCATGGATGGTGCCGACGCCGCCGCAGGCGTAGATCCGCACCGCGCCGCCGCTCTCGGCCAGGCGCCGGGCCATCTCCCCGGCCCCGCCGGGGCGGTCGGTCAGCAGGCACTGGCACTCCAGGCCGTGCCGCCGGCGCAGCGCGTCCGCCATGGCGTACATCCGGGCGGTCTGGTCCCGCTTGCCCGCGTGGGGGTTGATGATCCATACATGGCGCATGGCGCTCCCTCCTTGATGTTCGTCCCGCGGTCAGCGCCCGTACAAAAACGCGTCGCACTTGAGCATGCCGTTGTAGAGCTTGCGCTTTTTATCCGCCGGGTGGCCGAAGGCCCGCTCAAATTCCGTGTGGGAGGAGAGGACCACGACTCTCCACCCCGGCGGCAGGGTCCGCGCCGCGGCCCCGAAGCGGCGGTAGAGGGCCTCTGCCTCCGTTTTTTCCAAAAGCCGCTCGCCATAGGGCGGGTTTGTCACCAGCTGGCCATACGCGCTCTCCCGGTGGAACTTCCCGGCGTCCGCCACCTCGAAGCGCACGCAGTCCTCCACCCCAGCGCCAGGGCCGCGTTGTGCGGCTCAATTCCACGGCGGCGGGGTCGATGTCGCCGCCCCAGATGTCGTAGCTGCCGTGGAACTCCTTGTCCATCGCCTCCTCCGCCCGCGTCCAGCCAGAGTGTTCCAGGCATGGTTTTCCACTTCTGGGCGGCAAAGCTCCTCTCCAGGCCGGGAGCCCGGTTCTTGGCGATGAGGGCCGCCTCGATGGGGATCGTGCCGGAGCCGCAGAAGGGGTCGCAGAACGCATCCCTCCCCCGGTAGCGGGAGAGCAGCACCAGCGCCGCCGCCAGGGTTTCCCGCAGCGGCGCGCCCAGATTCTGGGCCCGGTAGCCCCGCTTGTAGAGCCCCTCGCCGGAGGTGTCCAGGTAGAGCGCCGCGGTGTCCTTGATGATGGCGAACTGAATCTGATACCGCCGCCCGGTCTCCGGCAGCGTCTCCCGGCCATAGGCCCGGCCCAGCCGCTGCGCCGCCGCTTTTTTCACAATCGCCTGGCAGGCGGGAACGAGTGGAGCTTGGAGTTTAAGGAGTAGCCCTTCACGGGGAACTCCCCGTCAGAGGGGATGAAGTCCTCCCAGGGGAGGGCCGCCACACCCTGGAAGAGGGATTCAAAGTCCGGGGCCGGGAAGGAGCCCAGCTCCATCAGCACCCGGGCCCCGCACCGGAGATTGATGTTCAGCCGGGCGATGTCCGCCATCGTCCCCTCGCAGTGGACCCTTCCGTTCTCCGCCCGGACGCCGCCGAGATTCAGCCGCCGCATCTCGTCGGCCACCAGGGATTCCAATCCAAACAAACAGGGCACCGTCAGCGTCATGGCCGCCCCTCCTTTTTATCATGGTTTGCTGTTCCTGGACGTAGTATAACAGGAAACCAGGGGAGAACGCAATGCGGCAGATTGTAACCGAAATGAAATGGTTTTCCCCATCTGGGTATGCTATGATAAAAGCGTCCGGTTTTTTGTCAGGATGCAAACCTCAGGTTGCGCGGAATCTTCCGGCTGCAAATTGAAGGTGGTGGAAAAGACGGGGAAGCTTTGCTAGAATTTCAGACATGGAGGAGACAGGAATGCCCTTTGGACAGCGGTTGCAGGAGGTGCGCCGGAAAAACGGAATGACGCAGGAGGAGTTTGCCGCCCAGCTCAAGGTCTCGCGGCAGGCGGTCAGCAAGTGGGAGTCCTGCCGGGGCTATCCGGAGATTGAAAAAATCATTTTCATCTGCAACCGCTATGGCGTGACGATGAACGAGCTGTTTTGCGAGGAGGTCCCCCTTCCCGGGCGGGAGGCGCGGGCCCCGGAGCACCCGGAGCGCCGGACGCTGAAAACAGCGCTGTCCTCGTTTTTCACGAATCTCTCTCCGGAGAACAAGTGGGTGGGCGCCGGCAGCCTTCTCTGCGTGACGCTGCTGCTCCTGCTGTGTATCAAACTTT
>VOFH01000563.1_pt1 | contig 22684 bp, 39 predicted proteins | sample 5384091 | NCBI WGS metagenome assembly VOFH01 (sample SAMN12384727, study PRJNA508395) | human gut metagenome | isolation source: healthy gut G | host: Homo sapiens
TACAATGCCTGCAAACTTCCCCTGGAATCTACAGATTTGCATGGGCTGCTTATCTTCAAATTTTTTGTGTCCTTGAAAGAGCATTGTTTGCCCCTTAAAATTTATTTCAGATTAGGATCGCATGAAAATTTCAGGCGCCATATTCAAGAGGAATTAAAGTTGCAAAAAGCCCCTTGAAATTCCAGGACCAGCGGCTATAATAAGGCCACTTTCAAATCCGGCCACTGTCTGGGAGGCTTATCTTATGAAGTCGGAATGCGACAAACCGCGAATACCTCGCCTATGTCTTTTTTTGTTTGCCATGATGGTTGTTCTGCTCTCCCGCTCCTACAGCCCTGGCTGCGGAGGAGCCGGAAGCCCCGCGGATTCTTCGGGTAGGGTTTGAGGATGACCGTTCCCTGCAACTGGACCCAGAGTGATGACTCAATGGCGCGATTCCTATCACAGGGACGGATCAATACCTGTGCGGCTTTGAAGTTGTATATATGAAGCAGGTCTGTGCTCTCGCCGGCTATGAGATCGAGGCCTATAAATTTGATTGGGACGGCCTGATGATGGCGGTTCCCTCCGGCAAGGTGGACTGTGCCATTTCCATGATCGTCCCAACAGACGACCGGCGCCAAACGATGGCCTTCACCGCCCCCTATTATTATGCGGACACCGTGGCTGTGGTCCGCAGAGACGGTCCCTTTGCTCAGGCAGATTCTGTGGAAGACCTTCGCGGCGCACGGGCAACCTCCATGCTCAATACCCTCTGGTACAGCGTCCAAATCGACCGTATTCCAGATGTGAATAAGCGGCCTGCTATGGAGAGTGTCCCCACTCTGGTGGTGGCATTACAGTCGGATAAGGTGGATGTCATCCTTTGGACCGCCCCACTGCAGAGGGCGTGATCGCCGCTAATGCAGATCTCGTCATCGCTCCCATGGAGGGCACAGGAAATTTTAACGCCTCCAGGGACGAAACTGCGGTTGCCATCGGCGTGGGGCTCTCGGATCTAGAGCTTCTGACAGATCTCAACCGCGCCATTTCCCAGATCCCTCAGGCGGAATTGGAGCAGATGATTGACGACGCCTGTGCCTATCAACCCTTGGAGCAATCCGGGATGTGTCTACCCTGAGCTTTTCGAGATGGTACGGCTTCTCATTGGGCGCTACGGCCCGGTCTTCCTGGAGGGTGCCGGTGTCGCTGCTTTTCTAGCAGTGTTCGGCACCTTGCTCGGTACCGTGATCGGCTGTACGACCGGGGCATTCTCCTCAATTCCGGTGTCTTCGAGTCTCCGGCCTGGAAGCGGTGGCTCCTGAGGGCTGTGCGCGGTATTGTTGCCTTGTATGTGTGGCTGTTCCGGGGCACCCCCATGATGGTCCAGGCCATGGTCATTTACTACGGTGCCGCCCAGCTTTTGGGCTGGGACATGGACCCGCTGTGGGCCGGTCTCTTCATTGTCTCTATCAACACCGGCGCCTACATGTCTGAAACCATGCGGGGCGGCATCCAGTCTGTGGATGCCGGTCAAGATGAAGGAGCCGAGGCCATCGGGATGGGCCGCGGGCAGACCATGTTTCTGGTGATCTTGCCGCAGGCCTTCCGAAGCATTATCCCTCAGGTCGGCAACTACCTCATCAGTAATATTAAGGATACCTCCATGCTAAGTGTCATCACCGTAGGTGAACTGTTTTACCGCGGCCGGGAGGCTGCCGGTCAGTATTTCCGCTTCTTTGAGGTATTCCTGATCGTATCTTGCATTTACCTGTTTATGACCACCGTTGCAACACTGCTGCTGCGACTGGTAGAGAAAAACTATCTGGCCCTAAGAATTACGATATGTGTGACAACCGCTGACGAAAGGAGTTTTATCATGACTGCCTGTTGTAATCTCGCTATGCCAATTCCGCGACAAAAGGCCGCTGAGGCGGCCGCAGAAACAACATCCGCCGCAATTTCCGTCCAACATCTTCAGATGAGCTTTGGAACCCATCAGGTTCTGCGGGACGTGGATTTCACTGTGCGCCAGGGGATGTTATCAGCATCATCGGCCCCTCCGGCTCAGGCAAGTCCACCTTGCTTCGATGCATCAACCATCTGGAGCGTCCCACTGGCGGCGCCATTTACTATCAGGGACAGCCCGTGGGCGGCGAGCGGTTTGATCTTCCCCCGCTATCGGGCCAAGGTGGAATGGTATTCCAATCTTTTAATCTCTTCAACAATATGTCTGTTTTGAGAAACTGCATGGTGGGCCCCATGTATGTTCTTCATACGCCCCGCGAAAAAGCCCGGGCAGACGCCATGGCCTATCTGGAAAAGGTGGGAATGACGCCTTATGTCAACGCCCTGCCCTCCCAGCTCTCCGGCGGTCAAAACAGCGGGTGGCCATTGCCCGGGCACTGGCCATGCACCCGGAAATTCTCTTGTTTGACGAGCCCACCTCCGCCCTGGACCCTCAGATGGTGGGCGAAGTGCTCTCCACAATGCGGGCGCTGGCCCAGGAGGGATGACCATGGTGGTTGTGACCCACGAGATGCAGTTTGCTCAGGAGATTTCCAGCCGGGTAGTCTTTATGGCTGACGGCTACATTGTGGAGGAGGGGCCTCCCCAGCAAATTTTCCAGGACCCCAGCAAGGAAAAGACACGTCTGTTCCTCAGCCGGTATCTGGCGGGTCAAAGAGGCGAGAGCGCATGATTCGCTGGCGCACCCTGGCGCTGGATTTACTCTGTGATATGGTGGGCGGCATTCTCTATGCCGTCGGCATCTATACCTTTGCCAAATGGCAAACTTCGCGCCGGGAGGGCTTTCGGGCCTGGCGCTGCTGATGAACTATCTCTGGGACCTTCCCATCGGACTGACCACCATGGCCATGAACATTCCCCTGGTGGTGCTGAGCTACCGCTTCGTGGGAAAGAAATTTCTGATCAAAACCATGCGGAGTATGGCGGTGTGCACGAATTTTTCTGGATTTGGTGTTTCCTCACTTTCCAGCCTATGACGGCAGTCCCTTCCTGGCTGCCCTCTATTCCGGCGTGTTTTTGGGCGCCGGCTTGGCCTTCCTCTATATGCGCGGCTCTTCTTCCGGGGAACGGACCTTCTCACTATGTCCATCAAGGTTCTGCGGCCCCATCTGTCCATAGGGGGTGTAACTCTTGCTATTGATGTTGCCATCATTCTGTTAGGCTGGCCGGTATTCGGCAGCATTGACTCGGTGCTCTATGGCTTAGCGGCCACCGCCGTTACCTCCGTGGTAATTGACAAAATTCTGTACGGCGTTGGCGCGGGGAAGTTGGTCCTCATCATTACTTCCAAGGGGCAGTCGGTCGCAGACCACATTGCAGAGGTTTGCAAGCGCGGCTCCACAATGTGCAATGCTGTGGGCACTTTCACCGGGCAGCCCAGGGAACTTCTGTTGTGCGCCTGTTCCCAGGCAGAGGCCTATAAAATCCGTTCCGCCGCCTATGAGCTGGACCCGGACTCCTTTGTCATGATCTCGGAGACCAGCGAGGTTTTTGGAGAGGGGTTTGCAGACCCCAAGGGCACCACGGCTTTTTTGAACGGAACCTAGAAGCAGGCGGGCAATTGTCCGCCTGCTTTATCTTTGAGCCGCCTCCCCTTCGGGGCCTCTTCCCGATAGAAAACCGCCTGCCCCATCCGAGGCAGGCGGTTGTTCAGTTTAATTCCAAGACATCCCGTAGGTGAAGTAGCCCTCCACGGTGGGAGAGACCTCCACGTTCAGGTTTTTGTTATAGGCAATGTTGGAAACGGGATGGTAGAGATGCACCCGCGGCGCGTCTTCCACCTCGATCTCCATCATTTGGGTGATGATCTCCACCCGGCGCTCCGGATCGTTCATCTGGACTGCCTGTTCGTCATTCAGCGCATCATATTCCGGATTGGAATAGAACGTGCTGTTGGTGTAGGGAATCGTGGAGCTGTCCAGCGTGGAGGTCTGCATAGAGGCATCCATCGTCAGGGCCACGTCGCCCACGATATAGGCCTCCAGATTGCCGTTATACATATCGTTGAGCATGGCGCTGCGCTCCAAGGTGTCCACCACGGTATTGACGCCAATAGCTTTCCACTGATCCTGCAGAATGGTGCCGGCCTTCTTGGTGGCTCCCTCGCGGACAGCCAGATGGACGGTCAGCTCACCGGGGCCATAGCCGGCCTCTTCCAGCAGTTTGACGGCAGCCTCGGGATCATAGGGGAATGGTGGGCTGGTCCGCCTCGGCGGGAGCGCCGGTGGTGCCATCAGGCATCACATTAGCGGCAACAACGCCAGCGCCGTCCACGGCACCCAGGATCACGGCGTCCTTGTCAACCGCCATGGCCAAAGCCTTTCTCACCAGCTTGTTGTCCAGAGGAGCCTTTGCACAGTTAAAGCCCACATAATAGGTTGTGGTGCTGGTGGTCTCCGCATAGGCAAGGTCTGGATTTTCCTGCACCAACTGAGCATCCAGCGCGCCAATGTTCATCACCAGGTCTACACTGCCAGTCTCCAGAGCCACGATTGCCGTGGTGGTCTCTGCCAAAATCCGATACTCCAGGCGCTTGATAGCGGGGGCACCCTGCCAGTAGTCCTCGTTGGCCTCCAACACCAGCTTGGCGCCCTTCTGCCACTCCACCAGCTTATAGGGGCCGGTGCCGCAGATATTGCCGGCATACTCAGTCTCGCCAACCTCCTCCACAACGTGCTTGGGGACGATGCAGTTATTGCCCTGGGTCAGCAGAGGCAGCACCGCCACATCGGGATAGAGCAGGTCCAGACGAACCGTATAGTTATCTACCACAACAGCCTCTTTAAAGCTCTCGGTGTAGGCCTCCGGACTGGGCAGTGGCAGTTGCCCGGTTCAGGCTGAAGGCCACGTCCTCGGCGGTGAGCTCAGTGCCGTCCTGGAACTTCACGCCCTGACGGATGTACAAGGTGATGGAGGTACCATCCTCCGGACAGCTCGTAATCCTCAGCCAAGGCAGGCTCGATCTCGCCGGGGGAGCCGGCGGAACAGGGGATCATGGGTGTTCAGCACCACCAGGGAGCTGTTGGTGTCACTGAGGTAATGGGGGTCCAGCTGCGTGGGCTCGGTAGCCAGGGCGATCACCAGATCGTCGCGGGTCTCGCCGGTCTCGGACGGCGCAGCGTCGTCCGTGCTGTCCTGCTGCCCGCCGCAGCCGGCCAGCAGGCTCAGCACCATCAAAACCGACAGTGCCAGGGATAAAACTCTTTTCATAATGTTCCTCCTACAATGTTGATAGTCTTTATTTCCCAGCAAACGCAGGAAATCACAAATATGGGGCCGCAGAACCGTGCGGCGGGAAAATGCGCTTATTGATACAGCGTGCAGGCCACAAAATGTCCGGGTGTCCGTTCCACCAGGTCCACCTGGCTGCGGCATGCCTCTGTCGCATGGGGGCAGCGGTCTGCAAACCGGCAGCCAGGCTTGGGGTCAATGGGACTTGTGACCTCGCCGCGAATTGCCTCCCGCTTTTGTCCGCGGTAGCGCAGGTCCGGTACCGGCACCGCGGCCAACAGCGCTTTCGTATAGGGATGCATAGGATTTTGGAACAGCTCCTTGGAGGGTGCCCGCTCTACACACTGCCCCAGATACATCACCGCGATCTCATTGGAGATGTGCTTCACCACGCTCAGATTATGCGTAATAAAGAGATACGTCAGGCCGATCTCCTCCTGCAGGTCCATCAGGAGGTTCAAAATCTGGGCCTGGATGGACACGTCCAGCGCGACACCGGCTCGTCGCAGACGATAAACTTGGGATTCACCGACAGTGCCCGGGCGATGCCGATCCGCTGCCGCCGGCCGCCATCCAACTCATGGGGATAGGCATTCTCCAGGCGGGAGGCCAGACCAACGGTGTCCATCAGCTCACTCACCCGCTTTTGTAGAGCCGTTTTATCCTGATACATGCCGTTCACCCGCATGGGCTCGGCAATGATCTCGCTGACTGTCATCCGGGATTCAGGCTGGAATAGGGGTCCTGGAAAATGATTTGCAGCTCCTTGCGCATCTGACGCATCTGCGCCTTATTATAAGTGAGAATGTTCTCTCCGTTATAGCGCACCTCACCGCTGGTTGCATCCAGCAAACGCAGGATCAACCGGCCCAGGGTGGATTTCCCGCAGCCGGACTCACCCACAATTCCCAGTGTCTCACCGGCCTGAACGGACAGATTTACATCGTCCACCGCGTGCAGCATGCCGGAGTTTGTCTTGAAATATTTTTTCAGATGAACAGTTTCAATCAGTGGTGTACTCATACGCCGGCCTCCTCTTCCTTTGCAAACAGGTGGCACTGAATCAAATGGCCATCCTTCTCAATCACCGGCGGACGCGTGGTCTTGCCTGCTCCTGGCAGTGAGGGCAGCGGGGATGGAATTTGCAGCCCTCCGGCAGGTCCGTGGGGTCCGGCAGGCAGTCCGGCGATCGGCTTGAGCCGGTCTGTGTCCACCGTATCAGGTCCGGAATGGAGCCGAAGAGTCCCACGGTATAGGGGTGGTGGGGCCGGTCTCCAAAAATATCCTCCACACTGCCATATTCAATAATCTCCCCCGCATACATGATGGCCACCTTATCACAGGTCTGGGCCACGACTCCCAAATCATGGGTAATCAGCAGCATGGATAGTCTCCAGCTTTTCTTTCAGCTCACCAATCATGGCCAGCACCTGGGCCTGGATGGTCACATCCAGCGCCGTAGTGGGTTCATCTGCAATCAGCAGTCCCGGATTGCATGCAAGCGCCATGGCAATCACAACGCGCTGCTTCATGCCCCCCGAAAACTGATGTGGATAATCCTTTTTCCGCACAGCGGGAATGCTAACAAGCTCCAGCATCTCCTCCACGCGCCGATCCAGTTCCTCTTTGCTTTTCCCTCGTCGTTGTGCAGCTCCAGGGCCTCCAGAATCTGGTCCCCACGGTCAAAACAGGGTTCAGGCTGGTCATGGGGTCCTGGAAAATCATAGCAATTGATTCACCGCGGATTTTGCGCATCTGTGCTGGGGTCTTGGCCAGCAGGTCCTCACCCCGGTAGGTGATGGAGCCACTGGTAATCTTGCCGATCCGGTCCGGCAGCAGACGCAGAATGCTCAGCGCCGTTGTAGTCTTGCCGGCACCGGTCTCTCCCACCAGACCCAGGGTCTCCTGCTTGCCGATGGAGAAGGAAATGCCGTTGACCGCGTGCACCGTCTCTTCGTCGCTCTCATAGACCACACGCAGGTCCCGGACTTCCAAAAGTTGTTCGCTCATGGCTGTTCCTCCTCTCAGTCTTTCAGCTTGGGATCCAACGCATCACGTAGGCCGTCACCCAGCAGGTTCAGGGAGAGGGACGTAAGAATGATGGCGATGCCCGGGAACAAGGTAATGTAGGGGGAGTAACGCATAAACTCCCGCCCCTCGGAGAGCATGCTGCCCCACTCCGGGGTGGGCGGCGTCACGCCCATGCCGATAAAGCTCAATCCGGCGGCCGTCAGGATCATCCGCCCAACGCCCATGGTGGCCTGAATGATGATAGGCCCCAGCGCGTTCGGCAACACATGCCGCACGATGATGATAAAATCCGATGCGCCGCAGGCGCGGGCCGCCTCGATATACTCCTGGTCAATGACCGAGAGAATGGAAAATCGCACAATGCGGGTAAAAGGGCGGAATGCGTGCCACCGTCACAGCAATCAGGAGGTTCGCCATGCTGGGTCCCAGAGACGCCACGATGGCCAAGGCCAGCAGCTCTGTCGGAATCGCCAGGAACATATCCATAATCCGCATGATCACAGCATCCACCTTGCCGCCATAGTAAGCGCACACCGCGCCTAAAAAGCCGCTGATGAGTACGCTGCCAACGGTGGCTGCCACGCCGATAGCCAATGAGATGCGGGCGCCATAGACCACACGCGCAAAGGTGTCCCGTCCATAGGCATCCGTTCCGAACCAGTGCTCTGCACTGGGTGGCTGTAAGCGCTGGGCCATATTTTGTGCAATGACCTGTGTATCATAATCACAGATCACCCCCGCAAAAATAGCTACCAGCAGGATCACCGCCAAAATGGCAAGTCCCGATCATGGCTGCGGTGTTCTTGCGCATCCGACGCCATGATTTCAGCCATCTGGCTTTTTTCCGGCGGGAGGAAACTTTTTTTTGTCATGACAAGATCCCCCCTTTACTTGGTATAACGTGCCCGAATCCGTGGGTCCAAGAATGCATACAGCAGATCCACCAACAGCATAATCAGGCAGAACAGCGCCGCCATCAGCAGCACGCACGCCATCACCTGGGGGGATATCCTTGAGCGAATCGCCGTAATCGTCAGGCTTCCCACCCCAGGCATGGAGAACACAGACTCTGTGATCACCGAGCCGCCCAGCAGTGAGCCAAAGTACATGCCTGCCACCGTAATGATGGGAAGGGTCGCGTTACGCAGTGCGTGACGCCAAATCACAATCCGCTCGCTGGCGCCCTTGCCCGAGCGGTGCGGATGTAGTCCTGCCGGATGATTTCCAGCATGGTGCTGCGGGTCAGCCGCAGCAGCTCCGCCGCGCCTGGAAGCGCCAGCGTGACAATCGGCAGGATAAAAGCGCTGGCGGTATCCGCGCCGTCAGAGGGCAGCAGCCGCAGCTTAAGCGCAAAGAGCAGAATGGACAACAGTCCCAGCCAGAACGCGGAATGGCCGAGAGAAACATGGCCACTACGGAGTTCAGCACGTCCAGGAAAGAGTACTGTCTTGACCGCGGATAAAATCCCCAGCGGAACACCAAGAAGCACTGCCAGAAGCATGGCCCCTGCCGCCAAATAGATGGTGGTGGGAATCCGGGCAAAAAATTTCTTCAAAGACAGGTTCCCGGGTGCGCCAGGACTCACCGAAGCCCCATGCAGGGCATCCCAGATGTAGTCTGCAAAACGGACAATAAACGGATCGTTCATGCCCAGCTCCTCATTGAGCTGTTCCCGCGCCTCTGCGGGTGCGGATTCTCCCAGAATGAGCGACGCGGGGTCGCCCGGAATAAAATTCATGATGGAAAAAGATGATGAAGGCCACCCCCCAGCATCACGGGGATCAGCAGCACCAATCTCTTGATCACATATTTTGCCATAGTTTTTCCCCTTTTTACACCTGCGTCACTCCAGGCCCTGAAGCGGACTTCGGTTTTGTGCCGCAAGGTCGCCTGCCGGACGCCACTCTCCGGCGCCGCCTGAGCAGCCTCCCACTCTTCCAGATACCGCAGCAGCGTCGCAGAACAATGGCAGTCCAGCAGCGCTGCGCCGGCATCCCCTGCCGTCAGGGAAAATGCCTGGTAGGGTGCCAGCCACAGCAGATCTCCGGACTTTACACTCCGCTTTTCCCCGCCCGTTTCCACCTCAGCACTGCCATCACACACCACAAAGAGGGATGGACCCGGAGCGGTGCCTGGACAAGAGAGGGTCTTACCGGCATCCATGCCGTATTCCCAGGCCTCTGCCTTACCGCCAATCTGCCAGCGTCCAACCCGCAGCCGGCAGGTAACGCCGTGCAGCGGAAAGATCTCCTGTCCGCTGCCCTTTGCGGAGACCTCAGGGAGTGCTGTCTTTTCTACACGCTCTGCCACCGGTTCCACCAGCAGCCGAATTCCCTCTGCTTGATATAGTTCATTCAAAAGCGCTGCGCGCTGCTCTCCGGCAGGGTATGCTTCATGGATGCGTACCCCTTCGCGGCAGATACGGGCCATATCCACTCCATGTGCAATAACCCGCACTACACTGTCCTTCAGGAAATGGAAGCCACAGGGCATAAAGGGCTCTATCTCGACCAAATCGCCCGGCTCTAGTGTACAGCATTTTCCGTATAGCGTCACCTCAGCGCACCCAGAGAGCAAAAGTACTGTCTCATGTCCATGCTGCCGGGTGGTAGGGAATCTGCGCATCCTGCGCAAACTCCACATCTGCTGCCTCACAGATTAAGTCTCTTCCAAATGGACGGGTATATACCGCCATTTTCCAATGCTCACCAGCTAAACGCTCCAGCGCTGCGCCGCGCAGGACGATTTCCTCCCACTTTACCATCACTGATTTACCTCCTGCCCGCTGAATTTGATCCCTGTCAGCCAGCAATCATACTCCCGCAGCACCTGCTCGATCCACGGCCAGTTGCCCATCTGCTCCGGCCGCCGGGTAAACTCCGCGTGCAGCGCCTCTAAAGCGTTGAGCAGCTCAGACTGAACGTTATAAGCGAAAATCCGCGTATTCTCCTCCATAATCGTGAGGCTGTGGGGGTATAGGCCGGAATGTGCAGGAAATCGCTCCTGGGCGGTGTAGACGTCCATGCCGTCAAACAGGTCCGCCTGTACCGCGCCCTCCATCACCGCGTACAGCGGGGAGGAGTCAAAGGGCCTCGCAAACTCCAAGGTCGTGCCCTTAGGGAAAGCGGAACTCCCAGATTTCCCGCACACCATCTGTTTCCCAGCGGCCCACCTTCAGCCCCAGCTCCATGCCGGAAAAGCAGAAGCTGCGCAGCGCGCAGCCAAATGGGGACCGCACCTGTGAAATCTCATGCTTGTCCACCACCCTGGCAAGAGGCATCTCCCGGTAATTGGTCCCCAGGCGCTTGCGGCGGCTGGCCTGGAATTCCGGGTCCGCCAGAATCTCCGGCCGAAGCTCCCGCAGAATATCCCGCTGGTTGCAGGAGCTGTACATGTCAATCTCCTGAAACACCTCCCGCCAGATGGTGTTCTCCACCAAGTGGTGGAAGCCATGGTGCACACCCGGACGGATATGCATCAGGTCGCCCTTCTCCATCACGCACTGCTTGTGGTTTAGGGTGCTCTCCACAGCGCCGCCGTCAATCAAAAAGGTCTCATAGCCCCGGCTGTGGTCGTGGTAGGCAACCCGGGCATCCTTGATGTAGAAGACATCTCCCGCCTCATTGATCTGTCTGGGGCCCTCCGGCATCAGGAATACGTAGCCCATACTGTCTGGGTCCGGCATCCGGTACAGCGGATCATCTGCTTTTAAAAGAACCGGCGGATACCCGCAGCAGTTCCCCGTCAGGTTGCTTGTTACACATATGTATTCAATCCTCCATTTTCAGCCCTAAACAGGTAAAGGCGCTGTAAGGATTATACCTAACAGCGCCTTTTTCTTCAGCAGTAAAACCTGCATTTCGACTTTTTTCTGCTGTATTCATCCAGCGCAGAAAGAATTATGTTTAAGTATAGACAATTCCTTTCTAAATGTCTATGATATAATTATCTATAATATTAATAACCCATTAGTTATAAAAGGAGGCAACACACTGTCATGGAACTGCTGCAGCTGCGATATTTTTGCACCGTCGCCCACTATCAAAGTGTTACCAGAGCCGCCGCCGAGCTGATGATCTCACAGCCCGCCCTGAGCAAAACGATCCGTAATCTGGGCGGGAAGTGGGCGTCCCCCCTCTTTGAGCGCAGAGGAAAATACATTCAGCTCAACCGTATGGGAGAGCTTTTTACAACCAGGTTCGCCACGCTCTGAACACCTTAGACGACGGCGTTTCCAAGCTCTCCGATATGTCGGACGCCCCCTCCGGCGAAGTCCATCTCCTCGTTCAGGGGCCTCTAATTTCCTCTCGGACCTCTATCTGGCCTTTCACGCCCAGTACCCCTACGTGCACCTGCGCCTGAGCAATCACACCCAATCTGATCAGCTGCAGCTCTCTGACTATGATCTCACCATCTACACTACGGAGAGCTATATCCCCAGTCGGAATTCCGTACCTCCTGCGGGGAGCGCATGGTTCTGGCCGTGCCCCGGAGGCATCCCCTGGCCGGCAGGTCCTGTGTCCATCTGGCCGAGGCTGCCCCTATCCCTTCGTCATCACCAATATCTACACCTATCTCAACGAGCTCTGCCGCGTCGCGGGCTTCACCCCAACATCCGCACTCAATGCGACAATACTTTCACCTTCAGTCATCTCATGCGGCAAAATGTCGGTATCTCCATCGTCCGGAGATCACCATCGGCTCCGGCGTGGTGGACGGGCTCTCCTGGTTCCCTTCCGAGAGCCCTTCTCCGAGCGTACAGTAGCCCTCTCCTGGAACACCCACCGCTACCTCTCCAATGCGGCAAGGCTCTTCCGGGAGATGGCACTGCAATATTTCTCCGACGCCCAGAAGGACCCCCGTGCCCTGCCATTGCAAAATCTGGATTCTGATGGTAAAATCAGAAAAATGCCAGAAAGGAACAGTTGTTATGGTCAGATTTTTAAATGTCGGTATCCCTGCAGATGCCTGTCAGCCCCTCCCTGGAGGAAAACCAGGCTTACATCGCCGCCCGTCTGGAAGAGCTGATGAACGGCTACCACAAGCCGGAGCTGGTGGTTGGCGTGGAGTGGATCGGCATGTACGCAGCCGGCCCGATCCCCGGCCCCGCCACAAACTTTTCGCAGACCTAGCCCGCCGGTATGGTATTTACTTGATTCCCGGCACCATGGCGAAACATCCCCCGAGCTTCCGGAGGGCAGTTCTACAATGCCGCTCCCATCTTCGGCCCTGACGGACGGCTGATTGATGTCTACCGTAAGATGGCTCCTTACCGTCCGGCAGAGCCTGCCGTCCCCGGCCGCAGATATGTGGTATTCGATATTCCCGAGAAGCAGACCAAGGTAGGCGTTCAGATCTGCTATGACCTGAATTTCCCGGAGATTTCCCGCAATGAAACCTTGATGGGGGCCGAGGTGCTGGTAAAGCTTACCATGGACCCTACGGAGCTCTACCAAATTAACAAGCCCCTCCACTTTGCCCGGGCCACGGAGAATCAGGCGTATCTGGTGTCCACCAACGGTGTGGGGCAGTTTGAGAGCTTCCATCTGTATGGAAACTCCCTAGTGATTGATCCGGAGGGACACCTGCTGTGGGAGGCCGGAGAGCAGCCTGCCGTTGCCACCGTCACTCTGGACTTGGACCGGGTATCTCAGGTTCGGCGGCATGGCAGCCTCATGATGGACCACTATCTCCAGCACCTGAGGGACTATGATTTTCCCCAGCCCTTCGCCGGCAGTGTCTCCGAAGCGCCGTTGTTCCGGCAGCTGCCGCCTACCCCCGGCAATCTGGAGGTACGAGGCAGATATGCGTCAGCTGGGAATCGGCGTTCCCGTCCAGGAGCCCCGCCGCAGCTGACTCCGCTCTGCCAGACCGGTTATCTCTCAAGGAAAAGAGGCGGGAGTGCCAAAGCACTCCCGCCTCTTTCAACTCCCGGCAGATCTCCCATCCCCGCCCACGTCAGCCATCGCAAAGCTATTGTCCACCGTGGTGATTCACAGCTCCAGAGGTCTGCGGCCTTTGCTCATCCCTGCATTGCTTTTTTTGCCGGCAGGCATTATAATAAAGAATACGTAAAGATTTTCACCTGTGGCCGCAGCTAGGCAATCGTGGCGGCCTGTCCTGCTTGATGCAGCAAAACGGCGGCTTTCGGCACGGGTTCTAAGGCGCGCCAAATTCAGCACTCGAAAGGAAGTGGCATATGCCAGAGCCCGTTGCATCCTGGTATCAGACATTTACGCGCGCGTTTCGAAACGCATTCCCCATCATTCTCTTTTTCTCACAGCATTTTGTACCGTCTACCTGTTCTTTGGCCTTTCGTATGTCATTCTTGTATCTATTATCACCGTCTTTTTCCAGGGGCGATACCAGCAGAACAACTCCCTCTGGCGGTACTTGCGGCTTCTGTTCCTGGGCACCCTCCTGCTTCTGCTGGCTTATCTCAGCTCCCGGCGTTTGATGCTGTGCATCCTTTTTGAACATTCTGGTTCCCTTTGTCCTGGTGTTCACCCAGAGTTCCCAGTTCAATCCCAAAGGATATTTCTCCTATGCGATGCTCTTTGTGTTTCTCACCTTGATGCCGCCCACAACTCCGACTGAGCTGCTGACAGAGCTGGTCGTCTTTTTGGTTTTGCGTATGCCTGCTTACCGTTTCTCTCTGGGGCTATCGCTATTTTTTCGGAGTTCCCTCCACCGCGCTGACGCTGGATGGGACACTTTCCGAGCTGGCGGAACTCATCCCTCTCTTGATCTATCCAGAGCGGCAAAGAGAGCTGGAGCAGCGGTTTCAGCAGCTGCTTCACGACTTTCATCAGCTCTCCTATCATCAAAACTTTTTCTCCATCCAGAGCCGGGAGACCCAGGTTCATGATATGGTGGCCACGCTGGTACAGCGTTTTTCCTATCTCATTTCCGACTACGAGGGGCGCGGCGAGTTAGATCAGTCTCGAATCAGCGCCTTGGAGGAGCTCTCGGCTTTTTACGAGAAACAGTCCCCCTGCTGGACACTCCCGCTCAGGCACGACAGCTGGAAGCTGCCCAGCAGCTTTTAAACCGCATGTCAATCCCTGAGGGACGCATCCGAATTTTCTGTCGCAGTCTGCTGCACATGTTGATCCTGCTGCTGCGAACGCGGGGAGCGCTATCTCAGCCACCCAGGGCCGTCCATCGGATCAGTTGGGGGAGAGCTGCTTCAGCAAACCCGGCTCCGTCTCTCTCTGGAATCCTTTGAGATGCGCTTTGCCATGCGCCTTTCCATTGTCATGGCGCTCAGCTGTACCATCAGCTACGTGCTTCCCATCACCCACTCCTACTGGATTCCTTTGAACGCATTTCTGCTTCTCCAGCCCAGCTGCGAGGACAGCAGCTATCGCATGAAAACCCGTCCCATCGGCACTCTAATCGGCTGCTGCATTGAGTTTTGGTCTATCCGTTCCTGCCCTCCGTAGGGGTCCAGCTCCTCTTCGCGCTGGTAATGATCTCCCTGATGTACTGTTCCACACCGGGAACCTGGTATCAGCCGATTTTCTCCACCTGCTATGCGCTGACGCTGACCTCCATGACGCTGAATGAAGCCACTGCCATCACCCTGCGAATCGTATATCTGGGGGCCGCTGTCATTCTGGTATTTCTGGTAAACCGCTTTTCTTCCCCATCCGAAAGGAAGCGCTCTTTACCCACAACATCAAGGCTCTATTCTCCCTGCACAATCGCTATTGGGATATCATCCGGAAGGGCCTTTCCCAGGACACGGAGCTGTCTGTATCCTGTGAGATTCTAACGCATTTTCATATGCTTTATGAGGAATGTGTGGCCTATCTCAAGCGTGCTTCTGCGTTTCCCCTCCGAAACGATTTGCAGACGGTTCTGCTGACGCTGTGGCACATGTTCTCGGAGCTGGAGCAGATGCACTACATGGTCCGGGCAAAACGGGTGGACCCAGAGGAAAAGCCTGCGATCCTGGATCTGATCTCTGCGATTCAAAAGGACCTATATCCCATTATTCGCTATCAGGACTTCACACCGCTGAAAAGAGCAGATTCACTGCCGAGACAAGGACCTGGCCTACTTGCTGCATGAGTACCTGGGACACGCCGAGTCCCTTCTCCAGTACAAGGCCTGTATTCCATTTTAACAGCCCCGCTCTTTCCTAACCGGCAAGTGTTTCCCGCAAGGCGGTGTACATCATGTCCCCGTTGGTATTGTGGCGACTGTGGGCCGGCAGCGCCTCTATCAGCAAAGGCGCATTCCATTCGCAAATATGAAGCACACATCGGTGCGCACCAAATACCCGCGCTGATGTGTGCTTTTTACTTTGGATTTTGCGCTCGCCCCCGCAAAGCGGATTCTGAATCGTCGCCGGAAGTTTCTTGTAATCTGGTGGTTTTCGCCGTCTTTCTCTACTCAAGTCCTTCAGCGTGTGCAGAACCGCTCTGTCCCAGCGGGCGGTAGACTGTCGCATACATAGTGAGAATGCAGGACATCCCTCCGATCAGCTGCGAGGCGGCCTCAGCCACGAATACCCCTGTGGTTCCCATCCAGATCGGCAGGAGCACCGTGAGTGGGGCATTGATGATTGCCTTGCGCAGCAAAGAGAAGAAAATCGCCTGCCTGGAGCGCCCTAAGCTCACAAAGACCCCCTGCCCCGCCATCTGGAGCGACATGGGAATGAACAGACAGAAGTAGATCCGCATGGCCGGGACACCGGCTGCGATCACCTCCGGCTCCTGATTGAAGATTCGGATGAGCGCCCCTGGAAACAGCATGGCGACCACCCAGAAGGCTGCGGCATAGCCCACTGTCACGGCCACGCTGAATCGGATAGACGTTCGGACCCGCTCATATGCCCCGGCGCCATAGTTGTACCCGGTCACAGGCTGCGCCCCATTGGTCAGACCCTGCACGGGCATGAAAAATACCTCCCGCAGGGAGTTGATAATGGTCATCACGCCCACATACAAATCCCCGCCATAGAATTGGAGCGTCGCGTTGCACACCACCTGGACCAGGCTGTTGGTCAGGTTCATGAAAAAGCCGGACAGTCCCAGTGTCACAATCGCTTTTACCCTGACCGCACGCAGTGCCATATTCTTCAGCCGCAGCCGCAGCACCGCCCGTTGGCTGGTGAGAAATCCCAGCACCCATGCCGCAGAGCAGCCCTGGGCGATCACCGTGGCCAAAGCCGCCCCTTGCACACCCATTCCTGCCGCAAAGATCAAGATGGGGTCCAGTATGATATTGATGATTGCACCTAACCCCACTGTCATCATCCCGATTTTTCCAAATCCTTGGGGATGTGATAAGGGGATTCATCCCAAGACCGATCATGACAAGCACCGTTCCCAGCAAATAAATGGTCATATATGCCTCGGCATAGGGATAGGTCGCGTCACTGGCGCCAAACAGGTAGAGCAGAGGGCGTTTAAGCAGCAGAAATGCTCCCGTAATCACGGCGCCAAACAGCAACAGCAGCGTGAACGCATTTCCCATCACCCGCTCCGCCTCCTCCACCTCCCCTTTTCCGCGGTGAATGGAGCACAGCGGCGCGCCGCCCATGCCGCAGAGGTTGGCAAAGCCCATCACAATGGATATAATCGGCATGGTCAAGCCCAGTCCTGTCAGAGCTAAATGGCCTGGAAGCTGCCCCAAATAGATGCGGTCCACCACACTATAGAGCACATTGATCAGCTGCGCCGCCGTCATGGGAAGGGCCAGCGAGAGAATATTGCGGGGAATGCTTCCCCGGGAAAAGTCGTGCTCCTCCTGAATCACCGTTCAGCCTCCTCCATGTGTTCCGGCCCTATTGCCGCAGTCCCCCGTTCTGTCGCTGCAAACAACAGGAATGTATCCATAACCGGTCATGCCTGCCTTCTAAAAAAATAAGCCACCGAAGCTGCGGGTGCGGCACAGGTTCTCAGGTCTCATTCGCGGTCTCAGGGGCAAAGCTGCGATCAGCGGTCAGCCACTGCCTTGCGCATCCACTTTCCGCTCTTCACCCGGAGCAGAGATACCGTCGCTCCAATGAGCCACCCGGCGGGAATGGACCACCAGATCGCGTTGGCCCCCCAATGGCGTGAGATAGACCAGGGCGTAGGCGATGGCCACGCGGGAGAAAAGGTTTGCCATGGAGCTGATGGTAAAGGCCCCCATATCCCCGCGCCGCGCAGCATGCCATTGGGGACGAACAGCAGCCCCATCAAGATATAGAAGACGGAAACTGTATGCATATACGAAAGTCCATATCCCAGCGCGCCGGAGGTATCTCCCGGGTCCAGGAACAAAGACAGCAGTTGGTTGCCAAAGAGAAACAGAATTATGGTAATGAGCAACGAAAACGCTACCACCATCAAGATACAGGCCTTTAGTCCCCCCGAACCCGCTCATATTTTCCGGCGCCGATATTTTGTGCGGTAAAGCTGGACATGGCATTGGAAATATTCATATTGGGCAGCATGGCCAATGTGTCAATCTTGGTGGCTGCCGTGTAGCCGGCCACCAGCACCTTGCCGAAGGTATTGACGAGGCCCTGCATCATCATCATGGAAAGAGACACCAGGGACTGCTGCAGCATGGAGGGCAGCCCAATCTGGGCGATGCGCTTCACCGCAGTCATATGGAACAGGGGGGAATTTTCGTTCCTCCTTTTCAGGCTCACAGGGCATGTTCTTCATTCTTCGGAACACCACCAGCAGGGACGCCACCGCGCACATCCCTTGGGCGATCAGCGTCGCCCAGGCCACCCCGCAACCCCATGTTGAACTGGATCACAAAAAGCAAGTCCAGCACAATATTGGTCAGGCTGGAAATCATCAGGAAAATCAAAGGCGTCCTGCTGTCCCCTGGGCGTTGTAGATGCCGTTGAGCGTATTATACAAAAAAGAGAAAGACCGCTCCGCCAAAATAAATCTGCAAATAGGTCCGCGAGTCCGTCATAATATCCGGGTCTGTTCCCAGAAGCCGCAGCAGAGGGCCGGCCAGGATGGTTCCCAGTGCCATAATCACTAGGCCAAGAACTCCCAGGGAGAGAATTGCTGTTGAAATGGTGGACTTCATCTCATGAATTCTTCCAGCGCCAAAAAGCTGGGAGACCACCACATTGCATCCCATGGACAATCCAGAGGCGACGGCCACCGACAAAAATACAATCGGAAAGGATGACCCCACCGCCGCCACCGCGTCCTCACCCACGAATTTCCCAACAACCGCAGTGTCCACCATGTTATAGAGCTGCTGAACAGGTTGCCTGCCACCATGGGCAGGGCAAAGAAAAACAGTAGTTTTAAAGGCTTGCCTTCTGTCAGATTTTTAACCATGGTCTCTCTCTTCTCCTCGTCTAAACCGCATCACATTGTCCGTAATTCGGGTCAAAAATGCCTATATAGTGCCCGTTCCTCCTGAGAGAACCCCCGGTAGCTGATGTCATTCCATTCTCTCATCACCTGCTGGACCACTGCGAGCATCTCTCTGCCCTGCGATGTCAGAGAAACCCGCTTTTCACGCCGGCACTGGTCGCTGACCTGCCGCTGCACCAGTCCCTGCTCCTCCAGCCGGGCAAGACTTCTTGCCACCGCGCCCTTTATCTACTGCAATTTTTTACAGGCAAGTTCCTCCTGCTTTAGGTGTCCCTCGCGCCCCAACTGCCGGATGATCAAACCGTCCAGCGGCTGCAGGCCCAGTGTGCCCAGCCGATCCCGGAAGTACTGCCGCTCCACCCGGCGAAACATCTCGATTCGATTTGGCATACGCGTCTCCTATTGTTGTTTTTTCAACTGTTGTATTTTACAATGTTTTCTTAACAAAATCTATACGCAAAATATACAAACCAGCAACCTCGCATGTTTTGAACAAAGTGCCTGTTCACCAGCGCCAAGTCTTAGGCATTGCTTGTCGTTCGTACAGAGCCTGGCCTGATTTTTTGCAGTCTTCCTGAAGACAGAAAGACGCCTCCCACAGAAGTGGGAGGCGTCTTTTGCTGCGTTGAGACGGCGTTGTTTGATGTCTGGCTCTTCCAGCGGCGCCGCGCCTTTTATGAGGCTGATTTTGGGCTCCTCCTTATGGAGCTGTACCGGGGGCTCCTCAGGCGTCTGCCTTGTAAACAACTTTACCATCCACCAGTGTGTACGCTACGCGCACATCTTGAATAGACTCCGGGGATAGTCCAACAGATTCTCTGTCAGCACCACAATATCTGCCAGTTTGCCCGGTTCCAGGCTGCCCTTGACAGTCTCCTCAAAGCTGGCATACGCGCCGTTATAGGTGAACATGCGGACAATCTCCTTGACGCCGACCTTCTGCATCTCGCCCACACTGTCCCCAGTCTTTTGATCCTTCCGGTTGAGCGCGCCAAAGAGGCTGTTCATAGGATTGGGATGCGTCACCGGAGAATCAGAACCGATTGCTGTGATGATCCCGGCGTCCAGGTAGCTTTTGAGTGCGAAGAGATAGTCCACACGCTCTCCATAGTAGCGGTTATAATCCGTGCCATTAATCGTGATAAAGGATGGGTTGGAAATCGGGATAATACCCAGCTTTGCAATTCTTCCGATCAACTCCGGATTGGTGAGTCCACAGTGTTCAATTCTGTGCCGGTGGTCCTCTCTTGGATATTGCCGCAGCGCCTTTTCAATGGCGTTGACCATGATGGTCACGGCCTTGTCGCCCACGGCGTGTGCCGTCACTTGGAAGCCGGCCTTGTGCGCTGCCAGCACGATTTCGTCTGCCTCCTCCTGTTCCCCAGACCTGAATGCCGTGGTTGTCGGGGTCATGGGTATAGCCGTCAATCACGGCGGAGGAGGGGCCGCTGGAGCTGCCGTCCAGCATGATCTTGGTCGGTCCCACCTTGAAGTGCTGACTGCCGCAGCCGGTATGGATGCCGGCCCTGATAAATGTGCGGATGTACTCCTTGCCGGACTCTTTGCCGAACATATCAAAGAGCATGGGATAAAGCCTGACATGAACCGCGCCGCTCTCACAGGCATCCTGCATGGCACTGGTGGAGGCGGCTCCATATGCGCCGGCATCATGGGCGGTGGTGATTCCCAGGAGAGCATGATGCGGTCTGCGTTTACAAATCCGTCCAGCAATTCATCGGAGGAAAAATTCCACCTTGGTGCTGGTGTCCATGTGAGCGGTCTCTTTCAAAAGCCCGTGCAATTGGCCGTTCTCGTTGACAACCACCTCTCCCGGCGCATACTGATCGGCACTATGCACGCCGGCTATCTCCAGAGCCAGAGAGTTGTAAACCGCCATATGTGCACAGCAGCGGGTGCATTGGACTGGATTCTCCGGTGCCGCCTCGTCAAGATCCTCCTTGGTGGGGTGGCGCTTTTCCAAGAGTTTGTTGTGATCATAGCCTTGGAGTTTGATCCACTCGCCCCTCTTCTTTTTCTTCGCCTCTGCGCGGATCAGGTCCTTAATCTCTTCAATGGATTTTGCCTTGGGATAATTGATGTCAATAATACCGTGGTCCAGAAGTCCGTACATACCGAAATGAATGTGGGCATCTACAAAACCGGGCATCACGGTCTTTCCGCCTGCCTGAATCACGTTGGTCTCGTCACCGATATACGCCTCAATCTCCGAATTGGAACCAACCGCCAAAATCTTTCCATCCCGAATGGCTACCGCCTCGGTGACATCATCCTGCTGGTTCACCGTCAGCACGCTTCCGTTTAGGATGACGGTATCTGCATACATTACACTCATCATAGCATCCTTTCTTTCCGATATTCATCCTTCAGACATCGACTCTGCTGTATTCCAATTTCCCATCTACCATAGTGAAATCCACCTGTACTTCCTTCAGGGCATCCTCCGGGCATTGGAGAAGATTGCATGAGAGCACAGTGAGGTCGGCAAGCTTCCCAGCCTCAATGCTGCCCTTTCGGTCCGCCTCCATACTGGCCAGGGCTCCGTTGTAGGTATACATCCGGATAGCATCCAGCAGTCCGACCCGCTGTTCCCTGCCGGCTGTCTCACCGGAGCACTTATCCTGCGGCATACGGCTCCGTACAAGCCGATCATGGGGTTGGCGCTGATCACCGGGGCATCTGACCCCAAGGCGGTTGGAATCTCCTTTTCCAGATAGCTTTTCAGCGGAAACATGTGTCGGACCCGGTCGCCATAATAGCGGATGTACGCACTGGCGTTTTCATAGAAAAAAGCCAGGATTGGAGATGGGAGTGATTTTAAAGCCGCCTAAGCTGCTCTATCAGCCGCTCATCTGTCAGCGCACAGTGCTCAATCCGGTGAAAGCTGTCCGCCGGGTTCGGCCCCAGCGCCTTTTCCAAGGCCGCCAAAACATCTCCACGCTCAAGTCCCCAACAGCGTGGGCCGTCACCTGATAACCCGCTTCGTGGTTGATCCGTACAAAATCGTCCATCTCACGCTGGGACAGGTTCAAAATCCCTTCAGCTCCGGATCATGGCTGTAGGGGCGCTCTGGTGGCGGAGGATGGGCCGCTGGTGGAGCCGTCCAACAACTGCTTCATCGCGCCGATTCGGAACCAGCGGTTTCCAAAGCCCGTTCGGATTCCGCTGCCGCGGATGTGTGCCTGCCAGTCGTTTGTAGCCTCCTTTCCAAACGTGGGTACAGCAGCTGATATACCCTCACCCCCAGGTCTCCCGTCCGACTGGCCTGTTCCATCATGTCCAGCGTCTTTGCGCCGTACCCGCCCGCATCATGCACGCTGGTAATTCCCATGGATAGCAGCTCCCGGCTGGTTTTTCGCAGTCCCTCCGCCAGTCCCTCCCGGGTAAAGGCGACCTGACTCCACAGGGCATTGTGGGCGGACTCCTTCAAAAGTCCGGTGGCCCTTCCCTGTTCCCCGCATGACCTCATCTGGCTGGAATTTCTCCAAATCAATCAGGGCCAGCGCCTTTGAGTTGTATACACCCATATGCCCGCAGCACCGGACGACCTGCACCGGGTGATCGGTGCGGCCTCGTCAGGTCCGCTGCCGTGGGGTGCCTTTGATCCAGGAGCTTGCTCTGTTCATATCCCCAGCACTTGATCCAGGTCCCCTTGGGAACCTGCCTTGCCCGCTCTGCAATGGTTTCCTTGAGCGCGTCTATGGTGGGGAGCTGATCACTGTTGACATCCAGATATTCTCAGCCAGCAGCGCCAGAAGTGTCAGATGCATATGCGCGTCGATGAATCCCGGCATCAGCGTCCGGCCCCGCAGGTCAATCACCTTCGTCTCGGCGCCAATTGCCGCCTGTACCTCTTCGAAGTACCCACCATGCAGATTTGATTGCCTGAGACAGCCACCGCCTCTGCAATCTCGTCTTTTTTCATTGACAGTTATCACGTGGCCGTGAAGAAATACGGTATCCGCCGCTCTCATGCTTCCCCCTTCTCAATCGCCGTGGCTCTCATTCAGGCAGTCTCATAGGCTTGATCCAGGAAATCTTTTTCAAAG
>VOFH01000084.1_pt1 | contig 22676 bp, 40 predicted proteins | sample 5384091 | NCBI WGS metagenome assembly VOFH01 (sample SAMN12384727, study PRJNA508395) | human gut metagenome | isolation source: healthy gut G | host: Homo sapiens
ATAAGTCTCTAATCGATTTCCTTTGCAAAGAATGCCGCCGCTTTTTTTAAGAAAAGATTCTCCTTACGAAGTTCTTCGTTTTCTCTTTTGAGTCTGAGCATCTCCTTCATGTTGTCATAATCTTCTTTGGCTTCCGGGCTTGACTGGCATTCTTTACTAAACTCGCTACACCACTTAGAAATGCTGGCTTTCGATACCCCATACTCAGCGGTGATGCTTTTGTAGGTACGACCTTCCTCTTCATGAAGACGTACTATTTTTTTCTTAAATTCGGGTGTGTAACTTTGTGGCATGATAATTACCTCTTTTCTCTATTGGATTTATTATATCTTATTAGCCACTACTGTTACAACGTTAGTATTTTTGTATTCCTCTGTAGTTTCTACCAGGGAATATTTATTGCCAAGGTCGCTGTAAATGGTGCTGATGGTATGCTCTGTATTAGCTGCATCTTTAAGTACACTGCCCATAGTATCTGTAAATTGATCAACGGTCGTAGTATCATTGATATAATTATCACAGGCCATAACCGAACGGCTGAGAAGTGCCACAGGAGTTGTTTCCAGGGCAGCTTTGACCGCATTCTTTGCATCCGCATCAGACATGGCATTTAAGGAATCTGAAGTAAGCCCCGTAAGCATATTCAGTCCTCCGGTATAGGTATCTAAAAGAGACTGGCGGTTGGAAATATCGCCATAACCGATATCTACCCGGCCTTGTTCTCTCATGGCTGTCACAAGGTTGTTCAGGTCATCATCGCTTAAATGATAACTGTAAGTATTGTTATTTTGATCATAAGCCATGGTCATATTGACCGTCTTTGTGGTACCGTCTGAATACTTATGGGTATAAGTAAGGGTTTTTCCATCTCCGCTTAAAGAAAACGGAGCTGTTGTAATATCATTTCCTCCATAAACATAGAAATCCTGATACTGGCTGTTCAGATTGCTGACCATGCTCTGCACATCCTGAAGAAGAGCATCTCTTTTTGTCTGGACAGAAGTTTTTGAACTGTTATGGGAGGAATCCAGCACATACTGCATGGAAGTCTTGCTGTTGCTTAAAGTTTTCTGGATATCCCTTGCGCCCTGCTCCCTGCTGGTACAGACGGTTTTTAATATCACCTAAAATAGAACTTTTACTCTTTGCATCCTGATATAAATGATCCATTTTCTTTCCCTGGTAATAAGCAAGAGGATTATCAGCAGCTGTTTCATAAGCAGCGCCGGTAGAAACCTTGTTCATGCTTTTATTCAGATTGCTTTGAAGATCATTTAAAGAAGAAGTATACCTGCGGTAAACAGATGAACGTACAACTCTCATAATTTATTAATCCTCCTTATATTTATGCACCAGTATTACTGATCAGGGTATTCAACACTTCATCAAGGGCAGTCATCAGACGGGAAGCAGCATTATAGGCTGAAACGTAGGCCATCATATTGGTTGCTTCTTCATCCAGGCTGACACCGGAAAGAGAGTCTCTGAGTCCTGGATACTGTTTAAAACAGTTGTGCCGTCTTTAATGCAGTCTGGTTGGAGCTGGAATCAGATGCCAGCTGGGTGGAAAGGTTATTCATATAATCAGCAAATGTTTTCCCGTTCAATTTCTTGGTATCCTTCATAGCTGCGATCATATCAAGGATTGTATCTGTGCGGTTGGTGCCGTCTGTAGAAATATGGATCGTTCCACTGGTCCAGCCTTTGCTGATACCGATATTTCCGGCTGTTATACCAGTTGTTGTGTCATCGGTGGAATTAGATAAAAGATTCTGATCCTTGTGGTTGTTGCCATTGTTGCTGGCATTCATGGATTTTGCGAAAGTGTCAGCTAACTGATCCAGTTTTTCTGAGTAATACTGGTATCCACGGACATCATCCACAGATCCATTTATCACGTTGCCGGTACCTTTTTTCTGGAGCATATCCAGGCTTGCCTGAAGAGAGCCGCCTTCAAAATGGATCCCTTTTAACTCTGCGTATACATCTGTAGCTGCCTGTCCATTCACTTGATAGCTGGGGCTTTTTCAAACTTGATGGAAATGTTTGCAGGATCAGAAACAGAAGCAGCTGGCTGGTGATCGCGGTTTAACACACTTAACTGACCGTAGTTTTTTGTGAGACCGTCAGCACCAAGGTCAGATCCGTTTACCAGGATCAGCTTCTGGCTCTTTCCTGGGCATCAATATAATTCATGCTCACTTCCAGGTCATCAGGCCAATCCTTCTTGCCGATCACAGCACCATTTGCATCATAGTCATAGGGCGTTATTCCCGGAATGGGCATCATCCTTGTAATATCTTGTTTCAACAGGAATATAACCGGAAAGCTCATCCAGGAGAAGATTACGTTCATCCTGCAGTTCCAGGGAAGGATGACCGGCAACCTGGTTACGTTTGATCTGCACGTTCAGGTCGCCGATCTGGCGGAGGATGTCATTGATCTTCTGCACATCGCCCTGTTCACTGCTGCCTTCCCTGTGAGCCTTTGAAATTCATTCTGTTCGGCCTGTGTGATCTGTCTGGATGCCTGGTTAAAAAGATTACATACAGACTGCATTTTAGTTCGCAGCTCACTTTCATAGATGGGATCGGATACCTTTGCAGGATCCTGCATGCTTGTAAGGGTAGACTGGATATCATCAAATGCCTGACGGATGCCGGAAATGGTTGTTTCGTCCAGTACCTTTGACAGAGAATTAAGGCAGTCTGTAAACGATTGGTATAGCTGCAGTCAGCAGACTGGCTGCGGTATTGGATATCAGATAAGGATCTCTGATCTGTGAGACCCGGTCCATGCTTACCCCAAAGCCTACTGCAGTTTCATTCCCATTAGAATAATGGGAAACAGGATTCGTATAATTAAGGCTGGATGCCTCTAACTGCTGCCTGGTATATCCGGCAGTATTCATATTGACAAATTCTGTCCTGTAATATCCAGACGTTTCTGGTTGGCCTGGAGAGCGGACAGAGCGGTATTAAAACCGGAAAAAGTTGCTCTTACCATAAAGTATTATTACCTCCGAAATATAAATATCCTGCAGTCCCCACAGTTTTATCAGACATATTTGTCATAAACATGAGGATCGCTCTGCTTCGCACCGGCAAAGGCGCTGTTCTAACTGCTTCATGCGGATCCGGATCAGACGGTCTGTGCCACCTTTTACTTTTTTTTCAGCTTTTCAGCCTGGATGGATAACCGTTCCAAGATCGGAGAGAGAAGTGCCACAGCCTCCTCGTTGTCCTCCTGCATCAAAATCTGGCGGAAAGTAAGCCCCTCAAGACCCGACTTGCGAAGAAGATCACTTCGTTTTTATCTAGTCCGCGCACTGCAGTAAAAGCATGTTTTCATCATTTAAAGAGATTCCAGCTGGTCAGGATGATCAGCTGAAACAACGGTTAGTTTATCAGCCTCAACCCGGCATAGCTGTTCTAATACAGTACACAGCTGTTCTAATACCGGGATCAGGCTTTCAGGCGCCCTCATAGATCATACATGGCCCTTGCAATGGCCATGGGATCCGGTTGTAGGTTCCTTCCTCAACCGGGTTTTTCAGTTGGGCAACCTTTTCAACGGAAACGCCTTTCTCGCGGCAGACATCTTCTGTAATGCTGTGAGCCAGAGAGCGTGCGAAAAGTGTTTCATCAGCCGAAATACCTTCGGTGTATTCAAAACTGGCTCGGTCAAGATCAGCCGGTTTTGCAGAAATATTATCAGACAAAGCAATATTGCTTTGTCTCATTGATACATGTTCCATGTGTATTTGCTCCTGGATAAAATTTTGAATTTTCATACAATTACTCCTCACCTTAAAATAAAACGGCAGGACCACAAAAGTATCCTGTGATTTTCACATGCTTACTGAATCTATATCTATGTAAATTATCGCTTCTTTTTTCTTGAAAATATAAGAAAAATAATAATTATAAAAAACGGGGAAAACGCCGATTAAATATACATATGGAAGCATGCAGGGTAATTCGGTATCAGAGGGTCAAAATCTTTTGACCCCAACATCATAATATATAGAATCAAAAAGAAAAGGGATAAAACATGTCTAATATATTACAGGTAACAGATCCTTCTACATATATAGATAATAGAAATGTCCATACAGGCCAGGAGCAGCAAAGCGCCCTGAACAGTTCCCAGATCCAGAATCCTTCTGACCCATCTCGTGTAGTGCGGGCAGATGGACAGAAAAGCAGTACCGCTGGTGACCAGGAAAAAGAAAGTGGCTTCAGCGTCCGCAATTATAATGGAAATTATACTGACTTTCTTCAGAAGCTGGGGCAGGAAAATGAAATAAAGGATTCCCTGGGCCGGATCCTGTTCCGGGATGGAGCCTTTATCGCTAAAGGTGATGAGGGTCTGGGTAAAATGGTGCAGCAGCTGCTGGATTCTGCCAGTTTTGAAGATTCTGGCCAGCTGCTGGATTTTTAAAAATGCAGGGACAGACTAAATTTTCCGGTACTTTCTTTGAAAACCTGAGAACTCTTTTGCAGCAGGAAGGAAACAGAGGCCTGCAGGAAACAGCCCTCAAATTCCTTCAGGTATTCAACAATTATTCCAGCGGTGAGCATCTTTTAGAACAGATGCAGGAACTGACAGATGAAATAAAAGGAATGCTTTACACCTCTGCAAGACAGAATACGCATCAATTCTGGATCAGCTGGACTGGAAGGCAGAAAATGGGGAAACAAAGGAAAATTCCCAGGTTCTGTTTCAGAAGCTGGTCCCTTTCTTTCAAGATATATTTCCCGTACCCATGATTATGGCAATGTAAGAAGCAGCGTGATCCAGCTGATCCTTTATGGGGCACGTTATGAAAACGGAAGCAGTGCCCTTTCTCAGAAGCCTTTTTGAACAAATGGCAGCTAATAGGATTTTAAACGTTTTTTTTGAAACAGAGCCTGAAGAACTGTATGCTGTACTTACCGGTTCAAAAGGAAAAAAAGGAAATATTTATGGAGATATTTTTGGCTCACTTGTGGAAAGAGGGGCCAAAGGAGAAGCCGGGCTGGAACATGTACAGGATTTTTATCAGCTGATGCGAGGGATGCTGGTAAACGAAAGCGTATATATGTCTGTTAATCATTTTGTCCTTCCTTTTCAATATCAGGGAAAAGAGGCAGTATCTGAATTTTGGATCGATCCGGATGCAGAGAAAAAGAAGAAGAAAAAGATGGAGGCAGGAAAATACGCCTTCTGGTGGACTTTGAGATCAGGGGGATTGGGAGATTTCCAACTTCTGGCAGATCTCCAGGATCATAAAATATCCATGGAGCTGGGAGTTCCTAAAAATCTTTCTGCCGGAGCCGGAGAGATACAGGCAAAGCTTCAGGAAATATGTACCAGAAACGGATGCGCGTGAAAATGATGCAGGTGCAGGAACGGAAAGCTCATTACCATCTGCTGGATGTTTTTCCAAAGATAAGAAAAAAGGAGAATGGTATTAATGTCAGCGTTTGAGCGGTTATTAGAGCAAAAGGCAGTTGCGCTTCAATATTCGCCGGAAAAGGACACTGCCCCGGTAATCGTTGCTTCGGAATGGGATATATGGCAGAAAAGATCACGGAAGCAGCCAGAAAGTCAGGGTTCCGGTTTATGAGGATGATTCTCTTGCAACTCTTTTAAGCAGATTACAGCTGGGAGCGGCTGTGCCGGAAGAATTATATCAGGCGATCATAGAGATCTATATTTACTTTTTAGGATATGTGCCGTCACCGGAGGAAAAAAAGAAAATGAAGAAAAAGTCGAAAATACCTGACAGAAGATCCAGACACGGACGGGAAATGTTTCTGCTCCTTCTTTCGGGAGTCTTGCTGTTCCAATGGGGAAAGATAGATGCTTTGCAGCAGCAAAAGAGATTAAAACAGTAAATATCCGTGTTACATCCAAGCTGGAAGTAGGCAGCAAGCTTCCGGATATAAAACTGGAAACGACCACGGTTTCAGATGGAGAAGTGGCAGTAGATGCAAGTGGAGGTAAATACAGCGTTTCCGAGGCCGAATGGACGGATAAAAGCTCCAATGAACTGAAAGCTGCTGAAGAGCCTCAGATGAAAGTCACCCTGGAACCGGAAGATGTCAGTGAAGATTATTTTGTTTCCAGCTATAAAAAAGCGAATGTAAAGATCAGTGGGGGCACATTTGTGTCTGCCAGACGAGATGGAGATGAACTGGTAGTTACCCTGCGGGTAAAGGGATCAAAGGAGACTATGCTGCTCCGGAAGATGCCTGGTGGAATGAAAAAAGCCTGGGATAGGCTAAATGGGAAAAAGCCGGATAACACATCCGGTTATTATGAAGTGCAGCTTTACAGAGGAAAAACGAAAGTTTACAGCGTCTCCCAGACCAGTGCGGTTCAGTATAATTTTTTATCCATATATGACAAAAAACAGGAGAGTATACCTTAAGGTACGCACAGTACCGGGAACGGATTCCCAAAAAAATATGGTGGAAAAAGCGAATGGATAGAATCGGGGAGCTTTCCATTACAGACCGGTATGTATCAGATGGTAAAGGACAGCAATCAAAAAATCCTTCTGCAAAGCGCGGAACCACAGATAAAGTAGGCTGGGTAAAAAAAGGCAATATATGGAATTACAGATTTCCGGATGGCTCTATATGCCGGGGTGCATGGCAGTCGGTCAACGGATACTGGTATTATTTTGATGTCAATGGCACGATGCTCACCGGCTGGCAGAAGATGGCAAATGACTGGTATTACCTGTATGGTACCGGGGAAATGGCAACCGGATGGGCAAAGATCAATGGACAGTGGTATTATTCTGGCCATTAACGGAAAATGGGCATACACAGGGAACCATGGCTTATGGAGGCTGGAAGATCATAGGGGCGGATTATTACTTTTTTCAGGGAAGACGGCTCCTTATATACCGGCTGGCTGGAACAGAATGGTTCCTGGTATTACTTAAAACACACTTGACACCAGCCTTCAGGGAGTCATGTTTACCGGCTGGCTGATCCGGGAAGGGAAAACTTATTTCCTGGATGCTGACGGAGTTATGGCTGCCGGCTGGTATCAGGTTGACGGGAATTGGTATTATTTTTGGCCGGATTCAGGTGAAATGGCAAAAACCAGTATATCAATGGATTTTATGTTAATGGGGACGGGATCTGGTACAGGTAAAGATATGTGAGGAATGGAAATGAAAATGATCAGAAAAATACTCCTTTGTGCCGGAACAGGACTGCTGCTTAGCACAGGAAGCTTACAGTCTGTGCCAGGGGGATCTTTCAGCATATACAGTGTATACAGCTTATGGGGCAGAGAGCAGCATCATCGAGACCATGAGTATTAAATTTAACACCACTTTTGGAGATCCGGAGGAAATACCACAGCCCCAGATCACCATCAGCGGATCAGGGGTATCCATTGGGGATATTTATTACAAAACAGAATATGAAAACTGGAAACCTGGTAAAAAGGTACGGATGGAGATCACTGTGGATGCTGCACAGGAAAGTATTTCCCTGTGTCCCTTGGACGATCCGAAATGCCGTGTGACCATGGGGCTGATTTTGTATCGGCGAAAGCCCTGGATAATACCACCAGAAAAAGGCAGGTGGAAAAGTGAACTATACGCCGGTCACTGTGACAGTTACAGATAACTCTGTCAGCTTAAAGGAGTACATGACGTATCCGGACATCTACTATTATCAGGTAAAAGCGGTCCCGGTTACGGCAGAACAGAAAAAAATACTTAAAAGAAGGGGAATTTGTTACATCACAGGAACAGGATATAGATGACAGTGCGGAAGAGGAGAAAGAAAAAACATGCAGCAACTTCCCAGAGCAGCAGTACTGGTCCCGGCATAGCAGGTTCTCTAAAGGGAGACAACTTTGTTATGCCGGATGGGACTCTGGCAGTCAATACCTGGAAGCTGGTGGGAGGTATATGGTATTACTTTAACGCTGAAGGAAACCGTACCAGGGGGTGGTTCCAGTATGGTGGAAAAATGGTATTATTTTGACGGGAAATGGATGTATGAAGACCGGATGGGTGGACACAGGAAACGGAAAATGGTATTACTTTAAACCCGGATGGGGATATGAAGACCGGTTGGCTGTATGATAAAATATCTGGTATTATCTAAATAACGATGGATCTATGGCAGTAAACTGTTCTCAGGATGGCTGGTACCTTGGAGCAGACAGCGCAGGCCGAAAGGAGTAAAAAAATATGAGTTTAGCACCGATAACAGGAGATGGGTAAAGTTAGCTGCACAGGCAGCAGATCAGACACAAAAGACAACACCGGTCCAGGAATTTCAGGGGATACTGAAAAATGGGCTGAATACCATAAAAGAAGATATGGATTCTATTTTCGAAGAAGCTTCTGCTTTATATCAGATCCCTTCTAAACTTCTCAGGGCGGTGGCAAAGGCGGAGTCAGGGTTTAATCCAAAGGCTGTATCCAAAGCAGGGGCTATGGGCGTGATGCAGCTGATGCCGGAACAGCCCGTTCTCTTGGAGTAAGCGATCCTTCACAATGCCAGACAAAATATCCTTGGAGAGGGGCAAAATACTTAAAACAAAATCTGGACCGGTTCGGAGGAGACGTAAGCCTTGCATTGGCAGCCTATAACGCTGGACCGGGCAGTGTGACCAAATACGGAGGCATCCCACCATATAAAGAAACCCAGAATTATGTAAAAAAAGATCATGGCAGATTATACGGGAAACAATACGATCCTGGCAGGACGTACGGTGAGCACCGGAACATATGGTAAAACATCCGTAAATGCAGCAGTGAACAGCCTTTACAGGAAGCAATTTCACGGCAAGCAGCCTGACAGCAGGCAGTCTTTTTAGGCAGCTTTGCGGGAAATGCCGGTCTGTCCGGCGCCGGCAGCCTTGGTACACTTCTGGCAGCAGGAAAGGGAGAGAACCTTTCCGGGGAAGACTGGTCTAATATGGTGCGATCCTCCGTCTTCAGATGATGATGAATATGGGTAAGGATACGGGTACGCTGATCTGACAGACAGATACCGGATTGCTGCGTGCTTTGCACTCCCGCAATTCCGGCCTTTTGACCCTGGTATCAATAAAATAAGGCATTTGCCGATAATAAAAACAAATGGTTATTTAATGATATTCATAGAAGATACAAAGGAAGGTGAAACATCATGCAGGTGCAGAATAACATAGCATCCATAAATGCTGCCAGAAATCAGGGGATCGAAACAGGAAAGCTGAAAAAGTCCCTTGAAAAGCTGTCTTCCGGCTTTAGGATCGTCCGTGCAGGAGATGATGCAGCTGGCCTGACAATCTCGGAAGGTATGCGCAGCAGGATCAACAGCCTGAACCAGGCGATGAAAACATTGATGACGGCATCGGACTTACCAATGTAGGAGATGGCGCTTTGACAGAGGTTCATTCATGCTCCAGAGACTGAAGACTCTGGCTTTAAAATCTGCAAATGGAACTTACCATCAATCCAACAGGGAAACCTTGAACATGGAAAAAGACCAGATCCTTGAGGAGATTGACAGGATTGGTTCTACCACTAAATTTGGAGAAATCTCCCTGTTTTCAGGGCAGATGCCAAGACAGATACAACGCTCTGGCAGCCGCCAAAGCTGGATGATACGATCCCGCTCAGATCGGCGGTTCTGCTCCAGACTGGAGAAGTTCTGGATGTAGAACGCTATTATATAGGAAAAAAGGAGCTTAAGCTGGATAAGACAGATTTTCTAAAGTAGAAAAGGGACAAGAATCTGTGGGATACATTGAAAACGCGATAGAGGCTGTTTCTAAAGTCAGGGCATCCTTTGGAGCTGCTTATATGCATCTGGAGCATACTCACAATAACTTAAGTGTTACAAGTGAAAATATGCAGGCGGCAGAAAGCCAGATCAAGTGATACCAATATGGCAGAGGAGATACAAAATATACCAGCAGTAACATCGTCCTACAGTCCTCTAATATGATGCTTACAAATGCAAATAATCTCCCTCAGACCATACTTGAACTTTTAAAATAAAAATGAAAGAAATAATGAAAAACAGGCTTATGTTTTTTACATAAGACGATATATATATAGAAAGAAAATTCTGCTGTTCCAGAATGGGCCCCTTGGGACAATAGAAGACAGAGGAAAGGAGTCCACTGCCATATTTTCTTTTATAAAAGGGAGGAATTCATTATGGTAATTCAGCATAATATAGCGGCAATCAATTCTTACAGAAACTTAAGTATCAACCAGAACGCACTGAGCAAAAACTTAGAGAAACTGTCATCCGGTTATAAGATTAACCGTGCAGGCGATAACGCTGCAGGACTTGCTATTTCGAGAGCATGAGATCCCAGATTAATGGTTTAAAACCAGGCTGTAAACAACGCAAACGATGCAGTTGGTCCGATCCAGACAGCAGAAGGTGCTATGACAGAGACCCACTCCATGCTTCAGCGTATGAAGACTCTGACTACCCAGGCAGCAAACGGTACTTATACCTCAACTGCAAGAGGCAACATCAAGGCTGAGCTTGATGCACTGAACAAAGAGATTACTCGTATCGCTACTACTACAGCGTTCAACGGTGAGACACCTTTAAAGCCTGCAAAGAAGGATACCCCACTTACATTCTTTATCGGTGCTAGTGCAGATTCGACCAACGCAAATGACCGTTGAACAGCAGAATATGACAGCTGAAGAATTTAAAGGTTAATGATCTTAAAGGTATCTAACACAACTGAGGCATTCAATTCAATGGCATCTGTAGATGCTGCAATTGAGAAAGTATCTACTTACCGTGCACAGCTTGGTGCTGCCCAGAACCGTCTGGAGCATACGGTAAACAACCTGAAAGGTTACTTCTGAGAACATTACCTCTGCGGAAAGCCGTATCCGTGATACAGATATGGCAGATGAGATCACAGCTTATACAAAGAACAACATTCTTTTACAGGCTGCTCAGTCTATGCTTTCCCAGTCCAACGCTATGCCTCAGGGTGTATTAAGCATGCTGCAGTAATCTTGAAATTGATTCTGCATCTTTTAGGGGATCTGCTGCGCAGATCCTCTTTTTTTTAAATATGTCCTTTAGAACTTAAAAAGAAGGTAACGGATGAAAAAAACCATATCACAGTGTATGATCGTGAAAATGAAGAAAAAATATCCGCCGCGCCCTTTCCTGGGGAAGGATATTGTGTGAACAGATCGTAGTAGATACAGGCAGCAGTGACCGTACCGTGGAGATTGCCAGGAAATGGGGGCAAAGATATTTTTTCCCATGGATCAATGATTTTGCTGCTGCCAAAATTTTGCCATTGACCAGGCAAAAGGAGACTGGATCGCCTTTCTTGATGCAGATGAAAGCTTTACCCGGAGGAAACAGCGAAGATTCCGGAGATATTGGAATATGTGGGAGAAGATGTAGACGGCCTTCTTACAGGGATCGCAAATCTGGATGAAAATAACAATATCACAAACGGCGGTACTATGATCCGATTCTTTGTAAACCGGCCGGAGCTGCGCTATGTAAGGAAAAATACATGAACACCTGGTCAGAAAAGGAAGATCCGGACTGCATCTGACAGATGCTACACAGCAGCTGGCTTTCCTCCATACCGGTTACCAGGAACAGGGAGAAGAAGGATAAGTCCAAATTTGAAAGGAATCTGAACATTATCCTGGAGATCCTGAAGCAGGATCCTGAAAATTGTGATTATCTTGGATATCTGGGAGATACCTATTCTTCAGGCGGAAAAAATGAAGAAGCAAGGGATGCATACAAAAAAGCGGTGGCAGCCATGCCGGAAAACTGGGGGTATATGATCAGCGAAGTTCTTATACCTATACAAACCTGTTAAGGGTCTCCCAGTACCTGAAGGAACCGGAAGCCGAGGTGGAAGCTATTTACAAAGAAGCAGTGGAAAAAGCTTCCGAAAGAGCCTGATTTTGACTGTGTTATGGGGGACTGGTACTGGAGAAAAGGGGCAATATGAAAAAGCGGTACAGATGTATGAACTGGCTATAGCAAAGCTGGAAACCTATGGAACAGTGAACAGGGGATCTTTACCACTTCCATGCCGATCCAGATGTATGAGTGTCTGGGAGAAGGCTGCAAGGAAGCTGGGAGATTACCAGAAAGCGGTCCGCTATTGTGTGATCGTACTGAATACTGACCACAAAGATATGAATGCGCTGCTGACTCTGATCAACTGTTTTACAGAGAGCAATGTCGGCGCAGAAGAGGTAGTTCAGTTTTTAGGGAAGATTTATGATTATTCAGATATAAAAGACAAGGTGATCCTTCTGCGGGTGGCTATGGCGATGGGCAGAAAAGACCTGGAGCGGATGTTCAGGGGAATCCTCCTTCCTCAGGAGAGGGAAGAGTTTGATGCAGCCATGGAACGGCCCAGAGCGGGGCACCGCTGTCATAGACTTTTTTCAACTCTTCCATGAGAAGAGGAAGCTCCCCATTCGCAGGTGCTGTTATCAAAGCTGTTAGGGATCTGCGATAGAAACATTTCCGTCAGGAAGGAGTTTTGTGATCAGGAGAAAGTGACCGTTTTGTGTCAGGCTTCCCTTACCCATAAGGGCGACCAGGATATGACCGGAAGAAAGAAGGGAAGCTGCGTTTTGGGGAGAATGGTCTGTTACAGATTCTACCTGAAAGCCATAGGCAGTAAGGACAGATGGGATCAGACTGTGATAGGAGCCGCTCTGGGGGGCATAATAGCCATTGGCAGCAGACCAGTCTGCGATAGTTACCGGGGGTAATGGCTTCTCCGCCATTTGTGAAGCTGGAGATGAGCATGGCAGCAGCAGTAGGACCACATCCATACTGGAGCATGGGATCTGAACCGCCGTAGAGATAACTGCTCCAGCGGGTATCTCCCTGATTATAGTAGTACATCGGTCCCATACAGGTATCCAGGATGGCAGCATCTAAAGAATTGCCGTCTGATCCCGGTTTTGCCTCCATATCCAGGTTTTCTGCTTTACCAAGGATTACCGGAGAGGTCTTTGAGGTGACAGAAGATGTATCTGGGACTCCCTGTGTTCGGAAGTATCCTTTGAAAGCTCTGTCCTTGGTTGTGCTTCCTGTTCTGTCTGGTTCTGTTTTTTAAAAAAGTCTTCCAGCTCCTGAAATTTACGGTGGCTGGCATTCTGTACAAAGTAAATGCCGGATCTGGCCTCATCTACGACCTGGGAAGAAAAGCCCGGGCAGAAATAAAAGCTCAGGCTGGCAGTGATCACTGAAACCGTACCGGTGATAGACAGCTGTATCACCCTTTTCGCAAATCGGAACTGCTTCAATGTTTTATTCATATATTTCTTTTGGTTCTTTGAATTTACATCTTTCATTTTTATCCATTCATTTCTAAATATATTAACGAAGGGATACACGGGCCAGCACAGTCTGTCAATGGTACTTAAAAGGGCACTGTTGGCATACAGCACCGATCTTGTGGGCTTCCATAGGCATGCCGTAGACAACACAGCTGTTCTTGTCCTGTCCGATGGTATAGGCGCCGTTTTGCGCATACGCAAAAGACCGGCAGCTCCATCTGCTCCCCATTCCTGTGAGAAGAACGCCGATGGCGTGTTCCCGCACATGTAATGCAACTGAGTCAAAAAGCACATCCACGGAAGGTCTGTGTCCGTTTACCTTTTCTCCTTCCTGTACACTGACTGCATAGGAGTTTCCAAGAGGTACCACACGCATCTGCAGACCTCCGGGAGCTAAAAGCATGAGACCTTTGCGGATCCGGTCCCCGTTTTTCGCCTCCCGTACTTCCATTTTGCAGATCCTGTTTAAGCGCTCTGCATACATGGCTGTAAAACCGGCAGGCATGTGCTGGGTGATAACAACTCCGGGAGTATCTGCAGGAAAATTCTTTACTACCTCGAGAATGGCTTCTGTACCGCCTGTAGATGCTCCGATAGCGATCACTGTTTCAGGGAAGCACCCAGAGGAATCTTTGGTTTCTGCAGGAAAGTATTTCTGGCAGGAGGTAAAGAAGAAACCTTGCGGATACCGCCTGCCTGAGGGTCTGCAGGAGCAGAAGGAAGGTGTACGTGGGAAGCAGCCGCTACCACAAGTTTGGAGCGGAGGTGTAGAAAGAAAGATCTCTTTAGACAGTCCATTGGCTTCATCCGGTTTCCGTACAAAATCCACAGCTCCTGCTTCCAGGGCATCAAAACCCTCAGGTTCAGGGAAGATACCAGAATCACCGGGATAGGGTGGACAGGAAGCAGCTGCTTTAAAAATCAATGCCGGACATTCCCGGCATTTCAATATCCAGGGTAAGCATATCCGGCTGCAGCTTGGGGATCTTTTTTCCTGGGCATCAAAGGCATTTATAGCATATCCTACAACCTGGAAGCGGTCATCCTCAGAGAGAGAACGGATCAGACCAGGTGCGGAACAAGGTGAATCATCCACCACCATTAATTTTAATTTATGATCCATCATCATAATGCCTCCTTAATAAGATAACTGTAATAACGTATGAGATAACCTACGGGATCGGATCTTTCGGTAAATAGCCGGTTCAATATAGGAAAACGGGCAGTTTTCCTTATCCAGGCTTTCAGAATGTCCGATAAATAAGTAGCCTCCCGGAGCGGTAGCATCATAAAAGCGCCTTACTAGTGCCGCCTTCGTAGGACGATCAAAATAGATCATCACGTTTCTGCAGAAGATCAGGTCAAACTTTTGCGGAAATGGATGGGATCCATCAAGTTAAAGGAACGAAAAATCACATTTTTCTTAAAGCATCTGAAACAGTATAGGTTTTATATCCTATGGGAACAAAATAGCGTTCCTGCCAGGAAGGCGGAAGCTCTTTTAAGCTTTCAAGGGAATATCTGGGATCCATGGCAGAATCCAGAACACGCTGGGAAATGTCCGTAGCAAGGATACGTGTATCCCAGCTTCCGGGAATAGCGGAAAAATATTCTTTCAGATACATAGAAATGTTATAAGGTTCTTCACCGGAGGAGCAGCCGGCACTCCAGATCGCAATAGAACGGTCCAGGAATGCTTGTTTGCAAGCTCAGGAAGAATCTGCTTCTGGAGAAAGTCAAAATGTTCTTTTCCCGCATAAAATAGGTATAGTTGGTAGTCAGCTTGTTTAACATAACAGAAACCATCTCAGGATCTTTTACCTGAGATGATCTCATCTATGTATTCTGTAAAACTATGAAACCCTTTCTGCTGCAAGCATATTAGTAAGACGGCTGGTGATCAGCTGTTTTTGTGGCTCAGATTGATGCCATAGTGCTGTTGGATATAAGTGTAAAGACGGTTAAAATCCCCGTCACTTAATGTAAGCATTGTATGACCTCCTTAGGAATCGGATGTACTCTCGGAGTCTTTCCTGCACCTGCCTTTGCGGCTGACAAAAATCTTCTCGCAAAATCAAGTACAAAAAGATTCCGGGAGTACATTAAGAGCTGACCAGGGACTTGCAGTCAAAAGACATAAGCACAGTCCCATTTTCAAGTGTGATCATACCATCTAACAGCTTCTGTCTGCGTTTGATAGGGATCGGACGTACATCCTGAAGATCAATATCGATCACCTGCTGCACAGAATCCACAACGATGCATACAGGAAGATCGTCTACATTTAAAACGATAAAGCAGGTCTTACTGTTATATTCCAAAGCAGGCTTGCCCATATAGAGCCGTATATCTACTACCGGAAGGATCTGACCACGCAGATTGATGATTCCTTTAATATAATCAGGTACCAGTGGAAGATGAGCGATCGCACAGTCATTGATGATCTCCGTTACGTTATTGATACTTAAAAACAGAGTCATATCTCCCGACTCAAAGGTAAGACAGCGTTCAACGGACTGGTTTTCAGCCGGTACGTCTGTCTGGATATTTGTTTCTGTTACTTCAGCCATTTTAAAACCTCCTGTTTACGCATTCTCTACAGCTATGGAATATAAGCTGAGGATATCCAGAATGATGCTGATATTGCCATCACCCATAATGGTACAGCCGGTGATGCCGTGGTCTTTCAGGTTAAATTCACTGAGAAAAGCAGGAAGCGGCTTTACTACCACCTGCTGCTCGCCGATCAGATCATCTACAAACAGGCAGTAAGAACGGTCATTTGCTTCCACCCATAAAGGATACCGTCTTCCATCTGGGTAACCTCAGTTGGAAGGTGATAGAAGGAATGGAGACGGACGATAGGATAAAAATGGTCAACACGTTCTACCATTTCATTGCCATATTCATCTTTGATCACCTGATCTGCTTTTTACCTTAAAGGACTGACGGATATTGGCGATAGGTATAGTAAAAATAGAATCACCTACCGTTACTTTCATTCCATCTACAATAGCCAGAGTCAGCGGGATCTTTCATGGAAATAGTAGTTCCTTCTCCGTAGGTACTGGATACAGAAACGATACCGCCTAAGGATTCTACATTTTTCTTCACAACATCCATTCCAACACCACGACCGGAATATTCAGTTACCGCTGTATTGGTGGAAAATCCGGGAAGCATGATCAGCCCCAGGATCTCCTTCTGGCTGTATTCAGAATCAGGCTTGGTCAGCATGTTCTTTGACCGGGCTTTTTCAAGAATCTTATGGGGATCCATGCCATATCCGTCATCTTTAACGGAGATAACAACCTCACTGCTGGTATGGGAAGCGGAAAGAACGATCTCGCCCTGGGGATCCTTACCGGCAGCAATACGTTCCTGGGCTGTTTCTTCAATCCCATGATCCATGCTGTTACGCACGATATGCATGATAGGATCCTGTATATTGTCTACGATCGTCTTATCTACCTCAGTATCTTCACCTACAATGGTCAGACGGACGTCTTTTCCCAGGCTTTGCTTCATATCACGCACAATACGGTTCATTTTCTGGAATACGCCGGAAATCGGGACCATGCGTAAAGACATGGCAATATCCTGCAGATCATTGGTAAGTTTACGCAGCTGGCGTGCTGATTTCATAAAATTATCCCTGTTGTCCCTTGGCAGCAGGTTTAATTCAGGGGAAGATGTGACCATGGATTCTGTGATAACGATCTCACCAACAATATCCATCAGGCTGTCCAGCTTCATCAGGTTGACACCGATCAGATTCTGCTTGACCGGGGTATGAGTAAGCTGCGGAGCCACTTTTTTTTGCAGCTGTATCCGGGGATGAAGCTGTTGATGCAGGTGATTTGGAAGGGGAAACTTTTTTTGTTTCGACTGTCGGAGCCGGAGCTGCTTTTGGGTCATCTACAAGCTCGTAAGAACGGATATGGTTCTGTGTCTTTAAGATCCCTTCAGCTTTGGAAGCATCTTCCCTGGAGTTAAAGGCAAGGAAAAATCCATTTTCTGCGATCGTCTGGGAAGTATCCCTGATCTGTTTCCATATCACTGGGGTAAAAACGGAAGTTTACATCACATTCCTTTACTGCGTTTACGATCATGTAAGCACGCAGATTCTCCATTCCCACGCCTTCTTCCAGAAAAACATGAAAAAAGCAGGCTGCATCCTTATCATCAGGAAGAGAAGAAGGAGCAGCAGCACCAGAAGCTGCAGGTGCAGCCTGTGAAGCTTCCGGCTGTGCAGGTGCAGTACCACTGATCTTCTTCAAAAAGAATTGATCTCATTGGAGAACGCATCAATATCAGTAGAAAGAGGTACGCCCTGTTCTACCTTCTCAATCTCGCTCCTTAAGTAATCTTCTGAACGGAACATCAGGTTGAAAAGCTCTTTCTTATGCTCAGGATCCAGAGTTTCTATCCCTTTATCACGGATATAAAAAATACATCTTCAATATGATGGGCGATCGTGGAGATCGAATTAAATTCCATCATTGCAGAAGAGCCTTTGATCGTATGCATGATACGGAAGATCTCATTTACGTCATCGGCGGAAAAATCACCGTTTTTCTCATCAGCAACCAGCATTTCGTCTAACTGGTCTAAAAGATTGTTTTCTTCATAAAGGTATGTATCCAGAATACTGCTGTCCATACCACTGCTCATATTGTACACCGCCTTTTTCATAATAATCAGAATAGTATTTCTTTAAACCTTATCGGCGGTGGTTGAAAATGGATAAGGGAAATTCAAAAAGAAACAGTGAATTGATAAAACAGTTATAAAAAAAAAAGAAAACGCCGATAAAATTTTATGAAATGGGATATCTGATCATTTTTGAGGAAACCGTAAAATGTCCATCAAAAGAAGAGAAAAAAGAAGACTTTTACAGACAGCAGCCCTTTTAATGCGAGCAAATGAAAAGAGTGTACATGGGATTTGGCCAGAATACAGAAGAAGTGATGATCGATGCGCTTTCGCAATCTCAGGAAACAGCCCTTTGGTTGGGAACAGAGCTGGAAATGTGGGAAAAGCAGATCTGGTCCCCCTTCTGGAAGTATATTGTGAAGATCTTTTTATGAGATGACCCAGAACCTTCACAGTAAAAAAACAGATGGCGAAGCTGTACAAAAAATAAAGAAAGAATTGAAACTCTTATATGACCATATAGAGAACGAGATTGAAACAGACCGTCTCTGTTTTGTCTTTCTTCCATATAAAGTGTCTATGTGGGATTCTATGGAAACCGTCTGGAAAGCGGCAGATAAGGATCCGGATTGTGATGCTTATGTTGTACCGATCCCCTATTTTGATAAAGACCAGGAAGGAAATCTTGCAGTAGAACACTACGAGGGAGATCAGTATCCACCAGATGTTCCTGTCACAGATTACCGCACATTCCGCCTGGAAGATAAAAAAACCGGATGCGGTGTTTATCCACAATCCATATGACCAGAACAATATATTGACCAGTGTCCATCCTGATTTTTATAGCAGCAGATTGAAGAAATATGCAGATCAGCTGGTATATCTTCCTTATTATACCACAGCAAGCACAGATAATGTGGAGTCTGTGAAATGTCAGGAGAGAAGCGCCGGTTTTGTGACTTTATCGGGGGGCCTGTTAATGCAGACTGTATTGTTACGGCAACAGAGCAGGAGAGGGAGCTTTTTATCAATATCCTGTGTTCCTGGATTAAAGGAGTTCAGGCAGAACAATGGGAAGAGAAGGTACAAAACTTTGGATCACCAAAGATTGAACGTGCCCGTGATACGAAAAGACAAGATGGATCTCTTCCAGAAAAATGGCAGGAATGTCTTTACAGTCCTGACGGATCCAGGAAAAAGACAGTATTTTACGGTCTTTCCATTGAGGCACTTTTAAACCAGCCGGATATGATGAAAAAATAGAAGAAGTCTTACTTTATTTTAAAACAAGAAAAGACCTTGCTTTGTGGCTGCGTCCTCACCCACTGTATGAACAGACACTGAAGGTGATGCGGCCCCAGCTTTACAGAAATATAGAGAACTTCTGGCTTCTTATGAAGAAGAAGGCTGGGGAATCCTGGACAGCGGATACGATCTTGATCTTGCCATTGCTTCCTGCGACTGCTATTAAGGGGATTACAGCTCTGTAGCCCAGTTGTTCTGGGAAACAGGAAAACCGGTTTTATATCAGGATTCCCTGGTAAGAGAAAAAGGAATGTAAGATACCATGCTGGCCGGGAGCTTTTTGGGAAGATGAAAAGAAGTGTGGTTTGTTCACGGAAAAGTAAACTTGCTGTTTCATTATGATAAACAAATGGACAGACTTTCCTGCATAGGAAAGATTCCGGGAGAATTGGCATTTAAGGGAGATCTGTTCCGTTCTGTTGTACGGGTAGAAGACAGACTGTATCTTGTCCCATATTTTGCCAGAAACCTGGCCATTTACCATATAGATAAGGATCAGTTTGAGTCCGTACAGATCCGTGATGCAGAGCATTTTATAGAACAGCCGTTATTCCTGAAAGGCTTTCAGAGAGGTAATGTACTATATTGTATGCCTGCATGGTACAACAGCATCCTTTGCATGATCTTACTTCTGGGCATGTGACCTATACAATGGTGGATAAGAATAAAGTACGTGGCATTCACGGGGGTATTTGGCGGGGCTGTTTCTATAGGCAGAAACATTTTATGTCCGCAAACTTATAAAAAACGATGGTCGATCCTGAACACGGATACAGGAAAAAGTATCCTGGTGCAGTTTTGCAGATCCGGAAAGGGAAATCGCTTCGGTTACAGTTTGTGGTGATACTCTGGTATTTTTCGATGCCAGAACAGGATGCATCCTGAAAGAAACCAGAGAAGAGGGAAAAATAGAAGAGCTTTTATATATTGGCAGCAACGAAATACAGCTATATGCAGTATCCGAAAATGAAGTGATCGCAGATGTTCTGGGATCAGGAACCTATTTAAAGTTTTGTCTGGATGGAACAGTGGTTTGAGAAAGGAACGGAAAGAAGAAAAAGACCGTATTAGGCAGCAAATTTAGGAAAGTTACAGAAGGAGAAAAAACTGTGATATCCGTTTTACAGAGCAGGAATATCAGGAATGGAATTCTCCGTCAGTAGCAGTTTGTAAGGATATCCTTCCCACAGATCTGTATTATGTAGAGGAGGAAAATGAAGTCCTTACGCTGGACAAATGGCTTTCTCTCTGTGACCGGATCCAGATGCCAGTACCAGATGATAGACACAGCGGTGAAATGATCAAGGACTATGTAAAAAGCAAGCTTGCAAATGGATGAAAAGAGAAAAATCATGCAAAGTTATTTTGAAAGTGCACTGCCTTATCTTGAGGTTTTTTATCAGCCGATCTACAATTTAAATGAAAAGAAACTGAATGCTGCAGAAGCACTTTTACGATATGATGATGGCCACCATCAGAATATTGAACAGGTGATCCGCAAAGCAGAGGAAATGGGCTATGTCAGCTGTTTTGATCTGTGGGTTTTAAATAAAGTGTTAGAACAGCTGCCAGAGCTGAAAAAAAAGAAACATTGAAAGAATAAATGTAAATCTGTCCCCGGTCACATGCTCCAGCGTGGAATCAGAAAAAGAAAATCTTTGCCATGCTAGATCAATGTACATCAGATATATCTGCTATATGTTTTGAAATCACAGAAAGTAATCAAATACAGAATATGCAGCAAGTCATTAAGCTGGCAGAAAATATGATAAAAGAGGATGCCTCATAGCTATTGATGATTTTGGAAAAAGAAGAGTCAAATCTCCTGCGGCTTATGCAGATACCGTTTTCTGTGTTGAAAATAGACAAGGCAGTTACATGGACTATAGATACAACAAGTTTTCTAAAAAAGACCTTATTTCAGGAGATCATATATTTTTTCACAAATATGGGATCCAGATCACGGCTGAGGGGATAGAAAACCAGCTCCAGGCGAAAGAACTTTCGGATATGGGCTGTGATTTCCTTCAGGGTTATCTGATCTCGAAGCCTGTGTCATTTAAAGATTTTTGTGCATTTATAGATGCGCATAATAAAAAAGGATCTGCAGAAATGAAAGAAACAACGGAAGAAAAAGGGAAAAATGAACCGCAGAAAAGAAAAAATGAAAAAATCAAACATCCATGCTTATGATTTTCCTGTACTTGCCGAATAATAAAAATAGGGATTAAATTCCACAATATTCCACGAAAGAAATAACAAAGAGAGGGAAGGAACATGAAGAACCGTAATATGAAGCAAAAAATCACGATTGCTTTTGGAGCAGTAGTCATCTGTTTTTTGTACCAGTTGCGCGCTGTTTTATGGAATGAATCAACATCAGCACACAGTATAACCAGTTCTATAAAAATAACCACGAAGCGATCGTACGTGTAGACAAGGTAAAAATCTATATGCTGGCAACAATCCAGAATCTGACGCAGGCTATGATTGATGATGACCCCACCGCCACAAAAAACATATCTTTCAAACGTTGATTCGTATAGAACCGGCCTTGCGGAGAACGCAGACTGGTTCATGGAGCGTTATAATGGAGATATGACATTGGTAAACCAGTTTCATACACAGCTTCAGGTAACTTCTGAGGTCACAAACAAGATCTTAGGAGTATCTGTCCACTGGTTCTGACCGTGCAAAGAAAGAGCAGGCAAGGCTCACGTTTATCGATGAGTTTGACCCGGAAGTGTCCAAGCTGGAAGGAATTCTGGATCAGTTTAGCGATCAGGTGACAGACCTTGTTGGTAATGATTACAATTCTTCCATGCAGACCAGAAACGTCCTGTTTATTGTAGGATCATAATTGTTATCGTTGCCCTGATCGCACCGTTATTATGGCAACGATCCTGATACGTTCCGTAGTGGAGCCGGTAAAGCAGCTTGCAGGAAGCTATGGAAAAGATGAGACAAGGTAATATGGATATTGATATCGAGTACAAGGCAGAAGATGAGCTTGGAAAGCTTTCCGATGATTTGCGGTCTGTAGCAGCGTTCCTGAACGCGGTAGTGGCAGATGAGACAAATATCCTTACAGAGATGAGCCGCGGAAACTTTAATGTTTATTCTTCTATGTCAAAGGATTATGTAGGAAGCTTTGTTGCATCTATAACTCATGGTTCTTCTAGAGATAATTTAACAGTACGCTTTCGGAGTGTTACCCAGTCAGCTGATCGGCGGCAGCAGGTCCCGATCGGGTATCCTCGGAACACAGGCATTATCCCAGGGTGCTACCGAGCAGGCTTCTTCCGTGGAAGAACTGGCAGCTACCATTAATGAGATTTCCAATAATGTTGAAAAAAAATGCTGAAATGCAAAGGCAGCCAGCGACATG
>VOFH01003516.1_pt1 | contig 22661 bp, 35 predicted proteins | sample 5384091 | NCBI WGS metagenome assembly VOFH01 (sample SAMN12384727, study PRJNA508395) | human gut metagenome | isolation source: healthy gut G | host: Homo sapiens
AACTGATGATGGCTGTCCTCACCTTTAAGGCAGAGGAATAAACCGCAGCGGCGGGACGCTTTCTCTCCCCCTTTTCCGTTCCGCTGCTGACGCGGCAGCAAAGCCATTCTGAACCTTGACAAAGAAAGCGGCGCAAGATAACGGCGGCGCAGCATAGGGCAAATCGGATACGTTCCTTTTGCGCCGAGCCATACGGTGGGTGCGCCATGACGCTATCCGGGTGAGGTTATCCCCGCCCGGACAGCCGAGCGACCAACACCGCGCCGGAAAGCAAGTGTAGCGGCTTGCGGGCGACGACACGCAAAATATACAATGATACTTCCTTACAGCCACAGTCCGAGCGTTAAGAGCGTCGCAGGCAATGGGTAGGGCTGCATGAGAACCATGCCGGGGTGAAATTCCCATGAGGTTATGCTAATAACCGTCCGATTAAAGCCTATGTTACAGATTAACTTTTGACCCATTTAGAAAGGGGGACGACAAATTGAACAATAACGACGTGCCGATTTGGGAAAAATACACGCTTACCATAGAAGAAGCAGCAAAATATTTCCGTATCGGAGAAAGCAAGCTGCGGAAACTGGCAGAAGAAAATCCCGTCCCGGACTGGGTAATGATGAACGGAAACCGTATTCAGATTAAGCGGAAGCAGTTTGAAAAAATGATTGATACGGTGGACGCAATCTGATAGTGAAATCGAGCCTTGAATGTGGTACAATGTAGTCAAGCATATCAAGGCTCTTTCCATTATGGAAAGGAGCATAACGATGTCGGAAAAAAGACGGGATAATAAAAATCGTATTCTCCGCACCGGAGAGAGCCAGAGAAAAGACGGGAGATATGCCTACAAATATATAGATACCTTTGGAAAACCGCAGTTTGTGTATTCTTGGAAGTTAGTACCTACGGACAAAACCCCGGCAGGAAAACGCGACGATATAGCGTTGAGGGAAAAAGAGAAAGAAATCCAAAAAGACCTTGACGACGGTATCGACCATATCGGAAAGAAAATGACGGTCTGCCAACTCTACGCAAAGCAGATACGCCACCGGGCAAATGTGCGGCATGGTACAAAGCAGGGGCGAAAACAGCTCATGCGGATTTTGCAGGAGGATAAACTTGGAGCCTGCCGGATTGAAAATGTGAAGCTCTCCGACGCAAAGGAATGGGCGTTACGCATGAAAGAAAAAGGTTACGGCTTCAAGACTATCAACAACCACAAGCGTTCCTTAAAGGCTGCCTTTTACACAGCCATACAGGACGATTGTATTCGCAAAAATCCGTTTGACTTCCAGTTGAACACAGTCCTTGAAGATGATACGGAACCAAAGGAACCTCTATCCCCTACGCAGGAAGCGGCTTTTCTGTCCTTTGTGCAGCATGATACAGTTTATCAGAAATACTACGACGAGATTATCATACTGTTAGGGACAGGGCTTCGCATTTCGGAACTCTGCGGACTGACGGAAGCTGACATTGACTTAGACAAACAGCTTATCAATGTAGACCACCAACTTTTGAAGATTGCAGATGTGGGCTACTATGTGGAAACGCCTAAGACGAAAAGCGGCAACCGGGTTATTCCTATGAGTGAAAAAGTGTTGGAAGCATTTCAACGGGTGCTGAACAAACGGAAATATGCACAGCCTGTTATTTTGGAGGGCTACACAAAGTTTCTGTTCCTTAACCGGAACGGCTTGCCAAAAGTGGCAGTCAACTATGAAAGTATGTTCCGAGGGCTTGTAAGGAAATACAACAAAACGCAAAAGGTCGCATTGCCAAAAGTAATGACACCGCACACCTTACGCCACACATTCTGCACCACGTTAGCAAATGCGGGAATGAACCCTAAAGCATTGCAATATATCATGGGACATTCCAACATCAATATGACGCTGAACTATTACGCACACACAACTTCCGAAACGTCAATAACCGAAATGAAGCGGCTGATTGCATAGTAGTAAATGGAGAATTTACTACTCCACATACTACTTTTGAACACAAAAACATACGGGGATATAAGAAGATTTGAGAGTATCTTCCACAATGAAAAATGCCGGAAAAGCACTTGCCCAAAGCAGGGTTTTTAATCGATGCCTGGCGCATATCGGCAGTTAGAGATTTAAAATCATTGATATTATGTTCTTCAATCACCAGTGTTTTTGGAGGTGCGGGCGCCGGAAATTCCCTCATTGAAAGCGCCGGTAATCTGGGAGTTGATCCGCCGGGTTTTTCGGTTCCAGTGGAGGATTTTGTTCTGAAAATAAGCGGTTAAAATCGCGATGAGCGGAACGATGAGCATAACCAGCAGAGCCAGTTTCCAGTTGAGCATCAACATGGCGATAAAAACGCCAAGCACGTATACAAGGCTCCACATGACATCCATCAGCCCCCAGGCAAGCATGCCGGAAATGCGGCCGGTATCGCTCATGACCCGGGCAATGAGGTAACCGATGGGGGTGACGTTGTAAAAGGAAAAGAGAGCGTTTGCAGATGAACAAAGCAAGCTCGTTTCATATCCCGGTTGGTTTTCATTTCAATAAACATGGACTGGCGGGTAGAGATGATAACCACCACGGTTTGAAACACAATGGCGGCTGTGTAGAGCAGCGTAAACCAGCCGATGCCTTCCAGCGTGCCGCCGCCGATGTAATGGTCAATCGTATAGCGCTGAAACAGCGGCATGGAGATATCAATCAGGGCCATAACGATATTGAGGACAATGACAATAAAAGGTTGACATAATAAGGGCGAAGGAAAGGAAGCATTTTCTTCCACACCTTCAAATCAAATGGCTTATTATATTCCTGTTCCTGGAAAACAGCCTTGGGCTACACCTCCTGAGCCAGCAGCGCCTGGTCCTCCTGGGCTGTCTGGATATTATAGATGTCCCGGTAAATGCCAGGTTGGCTTACCAGTTCCTGATGAGTGCCCATCTGGGCGATTTGGCCGTTTGAAAGAACCAGGATACAGTCGGCCTTCATCAGGGTTGTAATGCGGTGAGAAATCAGTATGACGGTGGAACCGCCCAGGTTTTTGGTCTAACGCGTTGCGGATTTTCGCGTCGGTTTCGGCGTCTACCGCTGACAGGGGAATCGTCAAACACCATGATGGGCGCCCTCTGCATCAGCATGCGCGCAATGGCCACGCGCTGCTTCTGCCCGCCGGACAGCGTCACGCCGCGCTCGCCCACGATGGTATCGTAGCCGCCGGAAAAAGCCCATGATGGCATCATCCACGCTGGCAATACGGGAAGCATGGCGGATTTCTTCCATGTCCGCGCCGGGCCGGGCTGCGCTGATGTTTTCCCGGATGGTCCGGGAAAACAGGAACGGCTCCTGCAGAACCATGCCGATATTTTCCGCAGATAACTCAGGCGGATGGTGCGGATATCGGTACCGCCAATGGAAATGGTGCCGCCCTCTTTAGGCAGTTCGTACAGGCGGTCCAAAAGGTGCATCAGGGTAGATTTTCCAGATCCGGTGCCACCCAGGATTGCAAAGGTGGAGCCGGCTTTGATCGTGAAATGGATGTCTTTGAGAATCGGCATCAGCCTTCGTAGGCGAAATTGACGTGGTCAAACACGATGTCGCCATGGAGGTCGGGGGTCAGCCCGGCAGGATCGTCCTGCTCCTCCTCTTCTTCCAGAATGTAATTGATACGGTCGATGGAAACGCCGGCCTTGCTCATTTCGGACAGCACCCGCCCAAGGCTGCGGATTGGCCAGACCAGAGTGGCGTTATAGGAGACAAAGGCCATAAAAGTGCCCACCGAGATGCTGCCGTTTACCGCTTCGATCGTGCCCAGCACCAGGATGGTCATAATCTGAAGGCCGGTAAACAGGTCGCCGAATCCCAGTACATGCCCATGACATAGCTTAGGCGGATCCACATGTCGGCAAACTTGTTGTTCTTTTGTCGAACCGGTCTATTTCATACTTTTCCCGGCCGAAGGCACGCACAACGCGCACGCCGGTCAGGTTCTCCTGCACCGTGGCAGAGAGTTGCCCCTCCGCTTCATCCGCTTTGCGGAACCGGTCGGAGATTTTGGAATAAAAATGAAAGAATAGGTGACAACCACAGGGACAAAGGCCAGCGCCACCCAGGTGAGTTTGGCGTCCATGGAAAACATCAGGCTCATGGCAAAACAATCAGAAAGACGATGCGGACGATTTCCAGCATCTGACCGGAAACGAAATTACGCACAACCTCCACGTCCGAGGTGCAGCGCTGGATGACGTCACCAGTCTGATTTTTTGACATGCCAGTTGTATGGCAGCTTTTGAATGTGAGAGAAAAGCTGTTCCCGAATGCGTTTGGTGAACCCTTCCGCGCCTTTGGCCGTGAAAGTACGGCTGAAAAAGGTACAAATACCGGCACATAAGGCGATCAGCAGGATCGCCAGCACCACCACCCACAGGTGGTTGCGGATATATTCCCGGCCTCCGATCTGGTCAATGAGCGTGAGTACCGGCTGCGGCAAGTTGAATGGTTCAGTACCGATGATGGAATCCACCATGGCGCGGATTACCTGCGGGGTCAGGGAATTGAATACGGTGTACAGCATGGATGTCGCGATTGCGAGGATGAAATATAGATAGGAACCTTTCAGAAAACGCATAATCATGCTTTTTCGATTGGTCTTTTGTGGTTTCAAGCGATTCCTCCTTTTTGGGATTTGGAAAACAGGCGATGGAAGATGTTTGCCGGTTTTTCTGAAAATATCGGCAAAGGGCCTTTGCACCGGGCTGCAAGGCAAAGATGCGGCGCCAACTCAATTTTCAGTATAAAGTATGGAGTAAGTCTAAGGTCAATAAGATTTGTGAAATTTGGAAAAAATAAATGGGAAAAGATTGCTTTTTTTCACCCCAGTTTTCTTTTTGTGTTCCCTGACAGAGTTGGTCAGCCTGACCGAATGACAATTTATCCATCAGGAGACGTAAAGTAAGAGGCTATCCCTAATTGAGATAGCCTCTCGTCCAGCAAAGATATGTTTATGATCCTCAAGTTTAACAGCCGCCCAATCGTTTTGAATGACTTTTTTCTTCCAGGCAAGAAAAAAAGCAGCCACAAAAAGCACGATGGCTCCCAATAAAACAGCCCAGGGGCTTAATCCAGAGCTGTCTATCAATTTCGTCACATCATCACTTTGGGGTGCTTTATCGGCCAGATAAAAGATAGGTACGATAACCCATGCAAGGATAGGAGCCACCGTAATAAGCGAAAATATAAAAGAAAAAATCCTATAAAAGATACACGCTATCTTGTCTTGATACGTTAACATATAAATGATTGCTGCAAAACAGGCAGCAATCATTCCTGCAGCATGAAAAAGGGATAGGGTAATCGAAGGGAATATACCGCCTTCATAAAGCATATATGCGCCTAAAATACTAAATTCTGTGATTCGAGCGCCGCACAATATTGCTATCAGAGCATGTCCGCCTTCGTGTAATATGAGGTATATGGGAATAGTACATATGATACTTGCAAATAAAGATATGATTTTTTGGCTTTCAGATTCACTAAGTTCACCCCAATCTTAACTTTGAAATGGCTTACTAAAACGCGCTCTCTTTACCAAAACTTATTTTTCTATGATACAATACTTTCCTGTCCGTTTCAAGGCAGAGCCGTTAAGCAAATTGTATCCGGGCACGGTTCCGCTTTCTCTGTTAATCTACCTGTGGAATTGATCTTGGCTGTTTTATGGGATGGTTTGAAATGGACTATTTCATTGGCCGACGTTCGGAAAGCAAAGCCGAATGGGGGCTTTTTTTAAATTAGAAAAATGCGGATCTTTTTGGAACAGAAAAATATCCCAAGGAGAATTCCCTTGGGGATTGCGACAAAAGAATCTCCCAGCCTGGTTTGTCAAAATCAGCCGGGCAGGATTTTTATTTAGCGTGAATATTGATATACTCGGCGCGCAGCTTGAATACATAATTTTCTGGCTGCTGTAAAGCCCATAATAGCCGGAAAGCATGAAATTGACACCGCAGGAAATGGCGAACAACACCAGCCCCTGGCGCTGAACAGCTCGATACTCAATATTATTGAAGCGATGGGGCTGTTGACGACTCCACAGAACAGAGCAATCAGCCCGACTGCCGCCCGAAGCCGGGGTCAAGCCCCAAAAGAGATCCGGCGACACAGCCAAAAGTGGAACCGATAAAGAAGGTAGGGACAATTTCACCGCCTTTGAATCCCGCCCGATGGTAACGGCAGTAAAAAAGAATTTTCAACGCAAAAGCTTCTGGCCGGGGCGCTGCCGCCGATGGCCGCGGTAATGACATCCATTCCGGCACCGTTATAAGCCGTATTACCAAGCAGGAGGGTCAAGAGAATGATTGCAATACCACCGCAAAAAAAGCCCGCAAATAGCTGTTGGGGAGCCATTTTGCAGATAGTGATGGGTTTTGTGCATGGCCAGGCAAAATACGATGGAAAGCAAAGCGCACAGAGAGGACAGGCCGATTACCTGGAAAATACTCCAGACAGTGGGGAACCGGTACATGGGACAGGGAGAAACGAACCGGTTCCGCGCCAAAGAATACGGACACGCCATAGGCAGTCAGGAAGAAATGATGCAGGGAACCAGGCCGGCATAATAAATTACGCCGATGCTGATGACTTCCATGGCGAAAAAGGTAGCGGTCAGAGGAGTGCCGAACAATGCGGCAAAAACAGCGCTCATGCCGCACATGATGAGGATATGCTGATCCTTTTCATCCAAGTGAAACAGGCCGCCGATCTGAGAGCCGATGGTGCCTCCCAGCTGCAGGGCTGCGCCCTCCCGCCCGGCGGAACCGCCGCAGAGATGGGTGATGACGGTGCTGATAAAAATGAGCGGGGCCAGGGCAAGTGGGATTCGTTCCTCGCTTCGGATGGCATCCAGAATCTGGTTTGTGCCGAAATTTTCCGGTGTTTTACAAAGATGATACAGTCCGACAATGACCAGACCGCCTATGGGCAGCAGGTATAAAAATCCAGCTGTGGGCGATTCGGGACGCCGGTGGCATATTCCACCGCTTTGTGGAATAGGGTGCCAACGCCTCCGCCTGCCAGCCCAGTCAGGGCAGCCAGAAGCCCCAGCGGACAAAAAAGCCGCAACATAGCGCCCTGCAGCGCACAGCTTTTCCATATTCGTTTTTCTTTCCATACATACGCTTCCTCAAAGATCATTTGGCGCCTGATGCCGAAAATGGCGGCGCCATCTGTCATTATAACATCGCAAGAGAGAGGGGAAAAGCGGCGATTTGCATAAAACTTTATGCAGCGATCCGGAAACCTTTCATGGAAATCGGCCGGAAATGGAAAAAGGCTATCCCGCATGGAGACAGCCTTTGGAAGAAAATGATATTTACATGTGCTCCACCGCTTCGATGCCAAGCAGATCCAGATGTTTACAAAGAACCTGACGCACAAGCGAGATCAGGGCCAGCCAGCTTTGTTTTTTACCCTTGTCCGGCTCGTCGATGATATGGTTGTCATGGTAAAATTTCGAAAAGGAATTGGCCAGCTGATAAGCGTTTTCGCACAGGTAATTGGGCGCTTTTTCCGCCAGAGCCCGTTGAAATACGTCGCCGCCCATAAGAATTTTCAGCAGCAGTTCCCGTTCGGAATCGGTATAAACGCCAGTGAGAGGAAGCGGCTGGTTCACGGGCACGCCTGCTTTCTTTAAAATGGAATTGATACGAGTGATGGTATACAGCAGGTATGTGCCGGTTTTCCCTTCAAAAAGAAAAATTTACTTAAATCAAACACGTAATCTTTGGATCGCTGGTTGATGAGATCTCCAAATTTGATAGCGGCGACTCCAACCTTTCGAGCAATGTCCTGATAATCCGCCTTATCCACAAAGTTGGAGGCCTCCAGCTTTTCCTGGGCACCGGCAGTGACGGTGGCAATCATATCCTCCAGCTTCATAATGCCGCCATCCCGGGTTTTATACGGTTTGCCGTCAGCTCCATTCATGGTACCGAAGCCCAGAAATTCCAATTCCGTCCGCAGCGGAACCAGGCCCGCTTTTTGGCACAGCGGAACACTTGGGTAAAGTGAAGCTCCTGGCGGTTATCTACCACATACCAGATCTTATCCGGGTGGAAGTCCTCTTCCCGCTGGATAATGGTGGCAAGATCGGTGGTCGCATAGTTGCTGGAATGGTCGGATTTACGGACAATGACCGGCGGCATGGGGGCCTTGTCCTCCGGATCAGCCACTTCCACAATCAGGGCGCCGTCGCTTTCCGTCAGAAGGTTTTTCTCGTCCAGTATATTCATCAGCCGGGGAACATACCGGTCTGCGGTGCTCTCTCCGTACCAAAGGTCAAAGGTCACGCCCAGCTTTTCATAGTTTCCTTTCATATCCTCGATAGAGACGCGAAGAATCTCCTTCCACAAAGCGATATAGCCAGGACGGCCGTTTTGCAGCTCATAGGTGGCCTGGTGGGCTTTCTTGGCGTATTCTTCATCGGTTTTGCTCTTTTGCTGGCAAAGGGTACACCTCGCTGAGCAGGGCGGTGTTTAAAGGCGCGATCTCATCTGCAGCAGGGTCAAAGTCTGCCGCAAAACAGCGCCATTCTGGGTAGCGCACCTGTAATTCCGTGATGACAAGGCCGATTTGAAGCCCCCAATCCCCCAAGTGAATGTCACCGATCACTTTATGCCCTGCGGCCCGGGCAATCCGTTTGATAGACTCGCCGATAATGGCGGAGCGCAGATGACCAATATGCAGCGGCTTTGCCACATTGGGTCCGCCGTAGTCCAGCACGATAGTGGAGGGCTTGTCCGCCATCGGGATGCCGAGGTTAGGATCGGCGGCGATAGCATTGGCATGTTCCAACAGATAGCTGTCCTTCAACGTCAGGTTTAAAAACCAGGTTTGGCCACCTCCACTTTGGAGAAGATCCCATCGCTTTTCAGGACTTCTGCCACCTGTTCGGCAACGATAAAAGGCGCTTTATGATATTGCTTGGCAGCGGAAAAGCGCCGTTGCATTGGAATTGACAAAGATCCAGCCGGTCGGATGCAGTGACCACTCCAAGGCTGGGATCGTAGCCGGCAATTTCAAATGCCTGAGAAACAAATTCGCTTAATATTTGCGTGATAGCTTTCATACAGAATTCCTTTCTTATCGCTTTACCAGAGCTGTTTTCTCCCAACTCGTCCAAATATCAATAGTCAAAATCCCGGCGGCGCACCTTTGTGTGCGGAGAAAGAAGCATTCCCATACTGCTGGGAAGCCCCCTCTTCGGACAAGCAAAATGCCGGGACCGGGCTTGGGGTTCCAAATGAAATCCATTGCCCGCCGCACCACCACTTGGCAGATGATTTGTTGGGTTTTGAAAAAACAAGAGAGACGACAGCTGATGCAGGCGAGCGGCGGAAATATTTCTTTTTTGTACCATCGGCTTCAAGCAGCATTTCCAACACGGTTGATCTGTTTTGCCATTTTCTGCTGGCTATTTTCCTGTTAGCTGCAACAAAAGCCACCGAAAATTCCCTCCGATTCGGCTTGCATTTTAAGATTCGTTTTTCTTCCGGTATTTCTCTTTGACGAACTGCGCAAAATCCAAAACCTCCTGCAGCATGTTTTCAGTAATTTTGTCGTCGCCTTCGAATAAGGCGATCTTCAGTTCATCCCGGCTAATGGCAGGAGGGGTGACAGTAGGATCCGCACCGAACAGGTCGTTTGCTGTAATGGACAACGTGTCGCAAAGCTTTCGGATCGTTTCCGTATCCGGTTCGTTTTGACCGGTTTCCCAGTTGCTAACCGAGTTGTGCTTTGCACCGACAAGATTTGCCAGCTGGCGCTGGGTTAAACCGCATCGTTTTCGGGCCTTTTTCAGATTCGCACCAAAGAATGACATGAAATCACCTCAAAAACAGAATAGCAGAAAGAAAAATAAATGTAAAGATTAATTTCGAAAAAATTGAAAAAACTATTGATTTTTCTAAAAATGTGGAATATAATAGTACTCAGAAAGAAACATATGTTCTTTTCTAGATGAATCGAACGGATATTATCCGACTGAAAGGAGATGGAAGCAGGGAAAACCGACTATGTCCCAAAGCGGCGATACTGCTCAGCCAGCCAGACGCGGGTTTCCGCCAGGCCTTCCGGCGAAAGGGGAAAGGAGGCGGATTCCAGTATCTGGGCCAATTCAAAGCATACGTCCTGATTCCAGACCTGAACATCCAGCGTTTCTTCCCCAGGACTGATCAGATACCGAAGCCGTCCGGCGCTGCCAGTATAGGTGTTTCGATTGGAAAAAAAGTCGAAAGGGCGAAGCGAAAAAGAGTATCCATAGAAATCCCTCTACATCCAATTTAAGATAACATTTTTATTTTACACCTATTTCTTTCAAAAAGCGAGCTTTTGTACGCAGCAGGAAAGGAGAAATGTCTATGAAACGATGTAAAAACTGCTACTACCGCAGAGAGCTGTTCGGGTTCCCAGACTTTCCGGCCTGTCATTTTGCAATTGAAGAAGGACAGTTGCGCAACTGCGAACCAGAATGCTGCACCCACTTTCGCCCCAAACGAAGAAGAGGACCGAAAAGTGTCGCGGAGAACGGGCAGCAGAAGAAATGCTTCGACAGGAAGGGGATATGTCATTTGGATTTTGAAAAACAGCCGGAAAAGCCTCCAAAAGTGAAATCCGGCCGGAGCAGCACCATAAAAGCGGAAAAAGCCTGCCAGTTTAAGCAACGGCTGCGGATTTTGCTGGAATTGCCAGTGGCCGATCAGCAACAGAAGGAGATTTTGAAAACGCGGGGTTGCCCGCTCAGTACCAGGATCATCTGCAGCTGGTTGCATGGAACTTATATCAAAAGGCGTTGAGCGGAGATATGGCGGCCATCCGGGAGCTGCGCGGCATCCTAGAAGAGGGAGGGCCGGCGGAAGGAAGGGGCCGAAAGCAGCTGGCCAATCCATCCAAAACGGCGCCGGTGGTTATCATTGATGATGTGCGATGAAAGCCAGAAAAGAGAGCGGGAAGATGCTGGCGGACAGGAAGAACAGACAGAAACCGGCGTTTCGCTACGCAGTCTGATTGTCCCGCTTTCGCCGGACTGCACCGGACGATATTGGAGCAGGACGGCGAATATGTGCTGAAGGGGGCCGCGGTTCCGGTAAATCCAGCTTTGTGTCGGTCGAACTGTGGCTGACGCTGCTGCGGCATCCCAAAATGCACGCAGTTGTACTGAGGCGGGTGGGAAATACGCTGCGCTCTTTCGGTGTTCCCTCAGCTGCAGTGGGCGGCCGGGGCGCTGGGCATCGACAAGATGTGCCGGTTTACCCTGTCTCCGACCGAGGCGGTATATGAGCCCACCGGTCAGAAAAATCTTATTTTTTGGCATGGACGACGCAGGAAAGCTAAAGTCACTGAAAGTTCCGTTTGGATATCCAGGAGTGCTGTGGTTCGAAGAGCTGGATCAATTCGAAGAGGAGCAGGTGCGCAGTGTGGAACAGTCGGTTCTGCGGGGAGCGGGTCCTTTCTATTGCTTTAAAACTTTTAACCCGCCCCCCTTTAGAACAGCATTGGGTCAACCGGTGGGCAAGGTCGTCCCGGAGGGGCGGCAGGTTCATCATTCCGATTACACGCAGATGCCGGTCGGCTGGCTGGGCGAAAAATTTTTGGACGACGCTCGTTTTTGGAAAGGGAGAATCCTCGGGCAGACCGACAGGAATATCTGGGAATCCCGGCAGGGCTGGGGGACAATATATTCGACAACATCGCCGCGGAGCCTATCGACGATGGGAAAATCCGGCGATTTGACCGGATATTGGCCGGAGTGGACTGGGGATTCTATCCCGATCCGTGGGCGTTTAACCGTGTTTATTCTATGACTCGGCGCGCAGGACGCTTTATGTCTTTTTGCGAACTGACCTGCTACAAGGCGGTCAACCGCCAAACAGCACAGAAAATCAAGGAACTGGGGTAGGACCCAGAGAACAGATCACCGCTGATTCGGCGGAACCAAAAAGCGTGGAGGACTATCGGGAGTGGGGGCTTTTCTGCCGTGGTGCGGTAAAAGGGCCGGGCAGCCTGGGATACTCTTTTTCATTGGATGCAGGGGCTGCGGAAAATTGTCATTGATCCTGCCCGATGCCCGGATACGCTGAAGGAATTTTTAGAATACCGGTACGATAGAGGCAGGGACGGAAAAATCCTGCCCGGGTATCCGGACAAAAATAACCACCATATCGATGCGGTGCGCTATGCTACCGAGCCGATCTGGGGAAGAAGGGGAACCAGTAAAGTTACAATGTGGGGAGAATGGTTGGAACGGGTCAAAAACGCGGCGGGAGCCAATATGCCGCCAGAAACAGGACAAATGCTGGGAGAAAGAATTGCCTGCTCGCAGCGGATGAGGGAGGCGATCGATTTATGGCGGCGGGTCTATGAGAACGACGCGCCCTGGCTGGAAGAAGGACGGGTGAAGGGTATGAATTTTTTACCGGCAATTTCCAGCGAAGTAGCGAGGTTGGCCACGCTGAATTTGACTGGAAGGTAGAGGGTTCCGATCGGGCGGCTTTTTTGAGCAGGCAAATAGAGCCGGTGAAGCAACGACTGAGGCAATGTCTGGAATATGCTGTCGGAAAGGGCGGGCTGGTTCTCAAGCCTTATTTGGCAGATGGAAAAATTCTGGTAGAAATGGTGCAAGCCGACGCTTTTTTTCCGTTAGAAACGGGGCCGGACGGCAAAATTATCGGCGCTGTATTTTTTTAGAACAGGTGCGAAAAGGGGAAAAATGCTTTACCAGGATGGAAGAACACCACATGACCGATAAGGGCGTGTTGGTGAGCAACCGGGCATTTGTTAGCGCCGGATCAGCTTTACTGGCACATGAGATTCCGCTGGACACACTGCGCGAATGGGGCGGATTGGAACAGCAGGTAATCCTGCAGGGTCGTACTTTTCCTCTGTTTGTTTACCTGAAAATGCCGTTTGGCAATACAGTGGAACCGGAATCCGCGCTGGGTGTGTCCATCGCCGCCCGATCGATGGATCTTTTAGAGGAGGCGGACAGGCAGTATAGCCGATTATTGTGGGAATATGAGGGAGGAGAGTTGGCGGTAGATGCCGATTCCACCTATTTAACCGGAGGGAGGATGCCTCAGACCACCAGACGGCTGTTCCGCAGCTTAAATACCGGGGCGGATTTTTATCATGTTTATAATCCGGATTTTCGGGATGAAAGCCTGCGGGCGGGGCTGAAACGATCTTTGCGGCGGATTGAATTTTCCTGTGGTTTGTCTTATGGGATCATCAGCGATCCGGGACAGCGGGAGATGACCGCCACCGAAATCGTCAGCGCAAAGCAGCGCCTGTTTTCCACTGTGAAGGAAGTCCAAAATTCCGTGGAAAACGCTCTGGAGGAGCTTTTGGATGTGATGAACTACTGGGCGGATTTCCTGTCCGGCGTTCCGGCCGGCGGATATCGATCTGATTACCAATGGGACGACAGCATCTTAATCGATACGACGGCGGAAAAAACGCAGTTTTTACAGGAAATTGCTGCTGGAGTGCGGCAGCCCTGGGAATTTCGAGTGCGCTTTTTAGGGGAAACAAAAGAACAGGCAAAGGCGGTGTGCGGTACATCGGATACGGTGGGAACTGACAGTTTGTCTGACAGGCTGCCGGTATAACATAGAAGCCCATTCGCAGAGGCTTATGAGCTGCGGGACGGCGGGTGACGGCGACCACCTAAAAAGCCTAGCCGGAAAGGAGAAAACATGAAAACGGAACAGTTAAAAGAATGGGGCCTTGACGAACGGCAGATCGGCATGGTAATGCGGGAGAATGGCCGGGACATCGAGGCAGTGAAGGCGAAATTTGCCGGGTACGATGCGCTTAAGCAGAGGGCGGCGCAGTTGGAGAAGACAGCAGCGTCGTCTGAAGAGGTGCAACAGCTGCGCCAGCAGGTGCGGCAATGGCGGGAAAAAAGCCGAAGAAACAGAAAAAGCTGGAAGCAAAGGTGGGAGAAGCGTGATTTCGAGGACGAGCTGCGACGTTCTTTGCATCAGGCAGGAGCCCGTAGCGAAAAGGCGGTGCGGGCATTATTGCAGGAGCAGGAACTTTCCTTGAGAGAGGATGGGACGCTAAACGGTCTGAAAGAGCAGCTGGAAAATATCCGGTGCGAATGCGGATATCTGTTCGGCCCGGATCAGGCGCCGCCCGTGTGTCATCCGTCCTGGAAGCCGGACGGGCGGCGAAGAGGATGACGGACAGGTGCGAAGAATCATGGGTCTGCCGGCTTTTGCAGCAGGAAAGGATGATTTGTAATGGCAAACACATTGGCAAGATTTAAAAATATACGGATAAACTGGACGAGGTATATCAACACGCGTCGGTTACTGCGGTGCTGGACGGAGATGGTTCTCTGGTGCAGATGGGAGCTAACGCGGGAGAGATGATCATTCCCAAAATCAATATGGACGGACTGGCGGATTATTCCCGCAGCGGGGGCTATGTGGCGGGCGACGTGACATTGACCAACGAGACGGTGCATTTTAACTATGACAGAGGACGCGTTTTTACTGTCGACGCCATGGATGACGAGGAAACGGCGGGCGTTGCATTCGGGCGCCTGGCGGGCGAATTTGTCCGCACGAAGGTTGCGCCGGAAATGGACGCATTCCGCTTTGCAGCGTATGCATCTCACAGCGGAATCGGGAAAAAGCGGCGGATCTGTCCAGCGGAGACGGCGCGCTGACGGCATTGATTGAAGGGCAGAATGTCATGGATGACGCTGAAGTGCCGGAAGATCAGCGGTATCTGTTCATTAGTTCGGCGTTGTATAACCTGATTTTAAATGTGGATACCACCAAATCCAAGGCTGTGCTGGAAAGCTTTCAAAAGGTCGTAAAGGTGCCAAAATCCCGCTTTTTATACGAGCATTGTTTTAAATGATGGATCTACGGAAGGACAAACCGATGGTGGTTTTGTAAAGGGCGCGTCGGCCAAGGAGATCAACTTTATGATCATCCACAAACCTGCACTGCTGCAGTATCCAAAACATACGGTGAACAAAATCATTGCGCCGCAGGACAACCAGACCTCTGACGGATGGAAGTTTTTTTTACCGAGCGTACGGGCCGGCTGACCTGTATGAGAACAAAACAGCAGGTGTTTATCTCCACAGCAAGGCATAAATGGTGGGAACCTCTGCTTTTTGGAAAAAGGAGTGATAAAATGCCGGATTTGTGCGACTTTCCTTTTATCAGGAGCAATATAAGGGCACTTTACCGGAGACGGAATTTATGCGTTTTGCCCGGCAGGCACAGGCTTTTCTGGCCTTTGCCACTCGGGGAAAAAAGTGAGCGGGAGCTTTTTGCAGAAGAAAATACCAGGCTGGCGCTGTGCGCAGTGGCGGATGAGATGGCAAAGGAAGAACGGGTTGGCGCAATCCGGTCGGAAAAGGCGGGGCAGTATTCCGTGACCTACCAATCGGACATGCAACAGGCGGACTTTTATCGGGCGGCAGCTCTTTATCTGAAGGACGGCGCCCTATTCGGGGTGCGGCCCGTGCTAACCAATGGAAGCGCTACCCTGTATAACCGATGGGAGGAAAGCGGAGAGGAACGTTGTACCCGAACGATACTGCCTGCGGTATTTTGGCAAGGAGCGGCGGAAGGTGGGTTTGCCGGGCGGCGATACAGTAAAAAAGGAAAGGAATCCCTTTATAGCGTGCTGGTGATCGTTCGGGGGATCGACTTCCTTTGGAGCGGGGATATCTTCCGGCGCGGCAGTGGTTGGCTCTGTCTGAAACGGAGAAAGAACGATTTTCACCTTCCAGATCGGGGATGTGCTGGTATGGGGAGATTGCCCGTTCGAGTGGGGCCTGCAAAACCCGCTGAGAAACCTGGCCGGGCAGTACGACGGGGTCACCAGCTTGAAGGTGGTTCGGCCGGTGGAAACCCCGAATGGGTTTTCCCACTGGGAACTGGAAGGAATTTAAAAGGGCGGTGAAAAAAGCTTGAGCGATTCTATTTTGGAAGGGTTGAAAACGGTTATTGCCGATTGCCCGGATTTGGCTGGGGAGGCAGAGGAGGTATTTACCGATTATATCCGGGAGGAAGAACCCTGCTATGGCGTTTTTCCCGCAGGAGAAAAGAAGCTGTCTGCAGATTGGGCGGGCAATGAGCGATGGCAATACGATTTTACCATCCAGATGGTCGGTTTTGCCTTTCAAGAAAGAGAGAGGATGCACAACGAGATTGCCGCCGAGCGGTTCAGCCGCTGGATCAGTGAGAGCGGCGCGAAAAAGCTGGCCCTGGGAAACGGGGAGCTGCTGGAAAGCCTATGGTAGGGCAAGGCCATCTGCTTTATCCGGCGCAGGATGGTAATACATTTGTCTACGAGATGGCGGGCCGTTTGATTTACCGGCGGAAAAAGACAGATGTCACACCCCGTCAGGGATGGTTTTTTGCGTTCGACCCGGCAGAAGAGAGGATTTGGCTGGAATGTACGGCGGGGATCGAGCAAATCGAGGAAAAACCGACAGAAAATACCTGGTTTTTGATTTGGAAGGCCGGAAAAAAGGGATGGAAGCCGCCGCCGGATCAGTTGTATTTTCCGGATGGCTATGCCCGGAAGACCCATTCCAGCAAAAGGTTTTGCAGCAGGGTGCAGAACAGGCCGTCCGATGGGTCTGCTGCAGCGAAGGAGAAATAGCGGCAGGGCTACCGGCCGTGGGGGGGCTTTGCAGTTTACAGCTACAAAAAAGAGTTTGTGTCAGGGGAAAAGGGCGGCTCATGCATTCGGATCCAAATGCATCCGTTGACAAAAGAGAAGGGCTGGTTTTGGCGGGATGCGCAGGGGTACGGTGCTTTTCTGCCAGAAAAACCCGACATTCGGGAGGAGATTGTTTGACAGAGAACAGGCAGATGAAAGCAGCGGTGCAGTCAAAACAGGAGCGCACTGCCACGGTAGGTTCGACAGGAGACGCAGTGCAGAAACAGAAAGAGAACCGCCGTCTTTTTATACCGGGCTGGCTATATAGGAAGGTGATGATATGGCGCAGTATAACGAGACGATATACGCCAGCGACAGCTGGGCAGAGAATTACGCCAACGGGGAATTAAGCGGTATCACGCGGGCGGCAAGCCTGACCTCACAGGAGAACTTTGCCTTTACCTACGACAACATGCCCTACTTTCTCTATGCGGCCAGCGAATCATGGATCCGGGTGCGGTACCCAACCACTTCCCAATACCAAAGAAAAGGCTGGTGCGGGCCCAGCAGTATGTATATGTAACCGGGACGTCTTCTTCTTCCTCAGGCAGTCTCAAGTCCGGTCGGTTTGTATTTGGGTACGACAACTATATCCGAGAGCTATTCGAAGTGGAGGTGGAGGATTCCCAGTTGCCGGAACTGGGGGATCTGGAAAAGAACCAGTATGCCAGAATAGGGGATCTGAATCACGGCAACGGCGAATTGTCCACTAGGGGTATGCAAAGGATATCTGGAAATGAGGCCCATTGTCTGGGCAGGATGTGCGGGGAGCCTGTATACGGGGAACCGGTATACGGCAAAGGCAAGCATGAGCATCCAGTCGCATACAGGAGAAAACCGGCCCTATGTGGTTTTGACGTATGAGGACGTGGAGCCGGAAGTGGATCACTGCGCGCCCAAGTCTGGTTTTGTGAATGAGAAAGCGGACAACGTATTTCGCTGGCGGTTCTGGGCGAACCAGACGGCGGTGGCGAAGCCGGTGCAGCAGGCGGCATACCAGTTCCGCTGGCGGGTGACGGGGCAGAGCGCCTATCAGGAGAGCACAGTGGCCAGCGGGGAGGGGAGCCATACGGTGCCGGCAGGGACCTTTCCGGAGAATGGGAGCATTGACTGGTGCGTACGGGGACAATCCGACGACGGGGTGTGGAGCGACTGGTCCGACTGGATGACCCTTACCACGCAGGACAGCTTATCCAAGCCATCCGGGCTGCGACCAGATCTTGGCTATGTGGATGGGAATCTGCCGCAACCATTTTCCTGGGAGCATGTGATTTCCACCGGCACGCCGCAGAGCGCATATGAATTACAATATAAAACCGCCGAAGGGAATGGCTGGAATTGACAGATGGAGAAAATGCCGATACCCAGGTGGAAATCCCGCAGGACACGCTACCCCTCCGGCAAACTGTTTTGGCGGGTGAGAACGGCAAACAGTGATGGCGTCTGGGGGATTGGAGCGAACCGGCTTCCATCGTCGTTCGAGCCAGACCTCCGGCGCCGGCAATCAGCGGATTGACCCGGCTCCGCGCATTCTGGTCTGCTGGCAGGCAGAGGATCAGCAAGGATACCAGGTGCGGATTGGAGAGAGGGAATTTTGCACAGCAGTACGGCACCGAAAAGAATGGCGGTGCCCAGCCTATCTGGAGGATGGAAGCTATCTTGTAAGCGTACGGATACAAAACGTGTTTGGGCTGTGGTCTCAGTGGGCGAGCGTTCAAGTCACCATTCGGAACAGGGGAAAAGGGAATATTTATTTAACCAGCCGGGTCATAGGCAGAGAAACGCTGCTTTCCTGGAACGCTGTCGGTGATTTTACCGGTTTTTTAATCAAAAGAGATGGAAAAGCAATTGCTGAAACGGGGGAAACAACCTTTTTGATCGATTATGCTGCGCCAAACACCAGTATGAGATTATAGGGCAGGAGGAAACCGGACATTATGTCAGCAGCGGATACAAACAGAGATTTTTTCCATGTCGGGCGCGGCGGTATCAGGCTGGAAAAATGGGGAATGGATCCCATTGCAGGTGCGGCGGGAAGGCGCGCCGGTTCATCGGATGGAAAGCACGGTGCAGGCAGCTTATCAGCACTATTACGGTTTTCGCTTGCCCCGGGCTGAAATCGCACAGGCGATGAGCCGGCAGCACCAGTTCGAGTTTTCTTTGCCGGACAACCGGTATCTGCCTGCTCTGCAGGCGCTTATGGGGCAGGTTGTAATCTATAAAGACCAATGGAACTGCTGCCTGGTTGGCGTACTGGACGAGATGACGGTGGAGATTCAAAAAGTTCCGATGTTGCCTTTCGGATTACCGAAATCAGTTGGGAGGATGAAGATGCGGATGAAGCACGTCAGGGATTTTTCTCTTCGCTATGACATTTTGCGAGGTAAGATCAAATATGCCGAGGCAGAGGCTGTGGGGGCTGCGGCAGTTTCGATGGATGCACGCAGGAAGATCAAGCAGGTCTTTACCGGGGATTTGATATTGCCGGAACAGATGGAGAGGCTAACCGACAGATTGCGCCCAGTACTGATTTTGGATGGAACTGAATATCCGCTGGGACAGTTTATCCTTACCACGGCAAAACAGGTGAGAGAAGGCGGACGCTGTTTTTGCCGCTGCGAAGGATATGACCTTTGCTTTTTGGCGCAGAGAACCCGGTTGGAGGAAAGACTGTTCCTCCAATCTGGGGAACGGTACACCGACTGGATTCAGGCCCTGCTGCAGAAATGCGGCATCCTATCGGCTATTGTGGAGGATTCGGATGAGACTTTTCCACCGACCGGGAGGATTGGGAGATCGGCACGCCGGTTTTGGATGTCATCAACAGCCTGTTAGATGAAATCAGCTATCGATCTTTGTGGTTTGACGCGCAGGGAAATGCCCGCATTGGCCCGCTTTTTTGGAGCCATCGGTAGAAAATATCCAGCATCGATACGGGCCGGGGCGGGAAAGCAGCTACGCGCTGGTAAAAAGAGGCCTATGAACGGGAGGACGACCTGTTTGACGTATGCAATGTTTTTATGGTTCAATGTGAAAACCCGGAATTGGGGAAATGATGCAGGCAGTATCGGTCAACGATGACCCGGCGTCAGCCTTTTCCGTTTCCAGGCAGGGCAGGATAATGGCGCCGCCGATCCGGCTGGACAATATTGCGAGCCAGGCCGCGCTGCAGCGCTATGCAGACCGTTTGCGTTGGCAGTCGATGATGGCGGCGGAAACTACGGTAATTGATACGGCGCTGAACCCGGTGCACCAATGCGGGGACATTGTAGCGCTGGAAGGGGATCTGGCGCCGGGGGTTTATGAAGAGACCGGCTGGGCGATGGAGCTTGCGCCCGGTGGGATGATGGAACACACTTTGAGGAGAATTTTATACCGATGATTTATCAGGAAGAACAGGAAATCCAGGAAAAGCAGCCGGAAAACGCCAGTTTTGCTACCATTGCACAGGTATATGAAGACGGTGTGACTCTGCTGTTCGGCAAAGAGGATGCCCCAGCCAAAAAGATACCGGGTCAACAGCTTTGCCGTTTTTCACGCAGGGGACAGAGTGTTTTTGGCCAAAGACAGCGGTACTTATGTAGTGCTGTTCCCAATTGGAACGCCAAAGGCGAGCTTTCGGGCGGACACGGCAGCCCAAGCCGATACGGCCAACACTGCCGGGACGGCGGCAAAGGCAAATTCCGCCGTTTACGCCACAAACGCAGCAAATGCAGAACACGCAGACGCGGCGGATACAGCGGGTCGTTTGACGGATGCGCGCACGATCAGCCTGACGGGGATGTAACTGCTTCCGGCAGCTTTAGCGGCGCTTCCAACCTGTCTATGGCAGCGACGGGGATCAAAGCAGGAGCAGTAAAGGACCAAAGCAGCCCGTCCAGCAGAACAGTGCAATTTCGGGTAGCGTCTGCTGGAAAACTGCAATTTAAATCCAGTTATTACAACAGCGGAAGCTGGTACAATATGGACGGCACACAAGCGTAAAGGGGAGCATATGGAGATAAAAGCAAATGACCGGAAAGTCATCAATACACAGCCGCTAGATTATCTGTTCCAGGGGAGGCAGGAGTGGATCGCATCTCCATCGTTCTGCCGCTGCAATATGGACAGACAGATCTGTCAACGCTGGGCTGGTCGATTCAACTGGTCAGTGAGCGGGATACCTTCATCAGCAAACCGCTGACGGCACAGGTGGACGAAGACAATCTGACGGTTTTCTGGGATGTGGATGAAGACTGCACCGCGGTTCGGGAAGGTCAAGCTGACCATTGTCGGAATCAGTACCGACGGCGAAGAAGTGATTAAATTCGACGGGCGGGAAATCATGATTAAGGCTGCGGCTTACGGTACTTTGCGCCGGCGCCGGATACGCTGTCGGTCGCTTTGGCACAGGTGCAGAAATACGGGGAAGAGGCGGCCTTTGCAGCGGAACAGGCAGTAGAATCAGCCGCCGCAGCAGAAGAAAATGCGCAAGCGGCGCAGGATGCCGTGGAAGGGGCCGTATATCGGGAAAATGGCCATTGGTTTTTATATGACACGGAATCCAAGACGCATTTGGACAGCGGCGTTTCTTCCTATGGAGCGGAAGGGAAAAGCCCTTATATTGGTACGGACGGATATTGGTATCAATGGAATCAGGTAAACGGAATCTACCAAAAAGACAGAAATTTTGGCTCGAGGCCCCAAAGGAGATACAGGAGGAGTGGCATCGGTCAATGGAATCCTGCCGGACGCAAGCGGCAACGTGGAAGTGCAGGCCGGAGTAGCCTCAGTATTTGGCCGGACAGGCGCGGTGACGGCGCAGGATGGGGATTATGACGCGGGCCAGATTGAAGAAACGTCCTCGCGCGTGTTTGTGTCACCGCAGGGAAAAGGCCAAGTGGAATGCGCCCGGAGACCTGATCAACGGGACCTTGAACGTCTGGCAGCGGTATAACGCTAACGACAGCACGACCTATACCAACCCGGATGAGCTTTATGTTGCAGACCGGTTCCGTTCCAATGGAACCGGGACGGTAAAGCCGAATGCACGGGGATATGGAGCGGATATCACCGGCACGGTCACGATGCAGTACTGGATGGAGAAATCGGACTTTGCCCTGCTGCCGGATCCGGTGGTGGTCTATTACAGCGTGGGTGGCGAGATGCAGAGCACCAGCACGGCAAAAACCTCCGTTCCCACTGACAGCGATGGAAAACGCCTGCGTATTCAGCCAGGCGATTACCAATCAAACGCTGGACTGGGTGAGCCTGTATCAGGGCAGGCCGGTGCGGCCTTACGCGGAAGAATTGGCTTTTATGCCAGCGGTATGCCGCAGTATACCGGGTCAAAAACGGAAATACGCTTCTGTTTCCCGGATATGGCATGAGTGAAACCAGCTTCCGGTTTACGGCGCAGCTTCAACCCCTATGCGAACAAAGCCCACGGTGACAGGAACGAGTTTGACTGCGGGAGCAACAGCGCCGGGCGCGCCGGCACATAATTTAAGCGGCGTGACGGTCGTGGCGGACGCAGGAAATACGCTGATGGTCAAGGTACCACCAGCGGGCTGACGGCGGGGGATTGTATTTTCTGCGCATTCCCAAACGGCGGGTACATGCTGCTGGACGCAGAAATCTATTAATCAACAAAGTGGATGGCTGTTTGATTTTTGATCCGGATCCATGTATTTTCCGGAATGAGATGAATGGCGAGAAATGGACCGGGATTCTTTGTCCTCAAACAAAAGTTTTGTCCGTTTTATAGGACTGGGACTTTGTTATCATAAATCCCTGAAAAAAGATTTCCTTGATTGACAGCAGGGAAAGACAACAGATGAAACATGATCTGGATGAAGTTTACAGGGATTTGGAAAAGCAAATATCACAGTTCTGCCAAATACGGTTCCGGCATTTAAAGGAGTGTTTCGCTGGCCG
>VOFH01003582.1_pt1 | contig 22645 bp, 18 predicted proteins | sample 5384091 | NCBI WGS metagenome assembly VOFH01 (sample SAMN12384727, study PRJNA508395) | human gut metagenome | isolation source: healthy gut G | host: Homo sapiens
TCCTCGTGATGGAACGCGCGTCACGGTGGAGCCTGCGATGTAAAGCCCCTCAACCGCGACTGAGAATCCAACCTCAAGCGAACCATGCTCCCGGATCTTCCTCTCTGCGCCTCCTTCCAGGGCATCCCCGTGCTCCTCGCGTCGTCCTCGGCGGCCGCCCTTCCGGACTCCTTCCAGAAATGAAATTCATCGGCGATCCGGTGGAGCCAGATGCTCCCGCCCGACGCCCTTCGGTCGAGGACCGCGAGGCCCTGACGGCGGCGCTGGGGCTCGCCGACCCCGTGATCGTGCAGTACCTGCGCTTCCTCGGCAACGCCCTTACGGGCGACTTCGGGATGTCGCTGCGGCACGGGGCGCCGGTGGCGGACCTCCTCATGGAGCGCCTCCCCGCCACGGTGGAGCTCGCGCTCCCCGCGGTGCTCGTAGCCCTCATCCTCGGGATCCCGATGGGGGTCTTCTGCGCGGCGCGCCCGAAGAGCCTCTTCTCGAAGCTCTTTCTGGGCGGGTCGCTTCTGGGGATGTCGCTTCCGACGTTCCTCCTCGGGATCTTCCTCATTCTCGGGTTCTCGGTGGAATTGGGGCTCCTTCCCGCCTTCGGTCGGGGCGAAGTGACCCGGATCGGCTTCTGGTCGACGGGGCTTCTCACCGCGGACGGGCTCCGCCACCTCGTTCTTCCCGTCATGACCCTGGGGCTCTTTCAGACGGCCCTGGTCGTGCGGCTGGTGCGCGGCGAAATGCTCGAAGTGTCGGAGCGCGACTTCATGAAGTTCGGCCGCGCGCGGGGGCTCTCGCCCGCGAGGCTTCTGCTGCGCCACGGGTTGAAGAACGCGATTCTTCCCGTCGTCGCCGTCATGGGCCTGCAGTTTGGCGAGATCGTCGCCTTCTCGATGGTGACCGAAACCGTCTTCCAGTGGCCCGGGCTCGGCCTCTTCTTCCTGCAGTCCGTGCAGTTTGCGGACGTGCCGGTGCTGGCCGCCTACCTCACCTTCATCGCGCTTCTCTTTCTTCTGATCAACCTCGCCGTCGACCTCACAATCGCGGCGATCGACCCGAGGCTCGCGAGGCCCCGGGCGGCATGACCCATCCAAACACAAAGTCCACGAAATCCCTCTTTCGTAAAGGAACACATCATGACGAACACCATCAACGACCGCGACCTGCCGCTTCCCGCCGACATTGCGGAGAATCTTGAAAACGCCGTCGCCATCCGCCGCGCGATCCACAACGAACCCGAAATCGGGCTCGACACCGTGAAGACCGCCGAGAAGGCCGTGGCGGAGCTGCGCCGCATCGGCTGCGACGAGATCGTCGGGAATCTGGGCGGCGCGGGCGTCGTCGGCCTCATCCGCGGGCGGGGCCTCCCCGAAGGCGCCCGCCGTCCGCGCATCGGCCTTCGCGGCGACACGGACGCGCTCCCGCTCGTCGAAGCGACGGGCTGCGCCTACACGTCCGGGTTTGAGGGCGTCATGCACGCCTGCGGCCACGACGGGCACACGGCCGGGATTCTGCTGGCGGGGGCGGCGCTTGCCGCCCGCCGCGACCGCCTCATGGGGGACGTCCTTCTCATCCTGCAGCCGGGCGAAGAAGGGTTCGCGGGCGCGCGCAGGATGATCGAGGACGGGATGCTGGAGCGCTTTCCCTTGGACGAAATCTACGGCGCCCACGGCGCGGCGGACCTTCCCGTCGGTACCTTCGGCTTCACGAAGGGCTTCATGCAGGCCTCGGCCGACCACATCTTCATCACGGTGAAGGGCAAGGGCGGGCACGGCGCGCGTCCGCACACCGTCGTCGACCCGATCGTCGCCGCCGGGACGCTGATCGTCGCGCTCCAGACCGTCGTCTCGCGCTCGATCAACCCGATGCACCCCGCCGTCGTCTCGCTCGGGAGCATCCAGGGGGGCGACCCCGTGGGCGTTTCGGTCGTCCCCGAAACCGTGAAGCTCACGGGCACGACGCGCTGCGCGTCGCCCGAAGATCAGGACGTGCTCGAGCGGCGCATCGGTGAGATCTGCGCGGGGGTCGGCGCCGCCACGGGGGCCGAGATCATGGTCGAATACCGCTGCGTCTATCCGCCGTTGCTCAACCACGAAGCCCAGACGGACGCCGCCGTCGCGATCGCCCGTGAGTTCTTCGGGGACGAGGCCGTCTGCGACAACATGCCGGGCGCGATGGGCGCGGAAGACTTCAGCTTCTTCCTCCAGAAGGTGCCGGGCTGCTACCTGCGCGCGGGGCTTCGCGACGCCCAACACACCTCGAACCTGCACGCGCCCACGTTCGACTACAACGACCGGACGTTGGGGCCCACGGCGGCGCTCCTTGCGGAAATCGCCGAAAAGCGCCTTGAGGCGCTCGCGAAGGGTGCCTGCTGATGACGAAGGCCCCGCATCCGAAGCTCTCCTCGGCGCAGCGGCGCCGTGAGGCGCTCGCGCGCCTCGCCCGGCGCACGGACGCCGACCGTCTTGCGGAAGCCTCCGCGGCGGCTCATGCGGCTACCGCGGCTGCCGGAGCGGCCGTACCGGCGTTTGCGGCTTCCGCGGAAACGGCGGAGGCTCAGGATGCGCGGCCGTCGTTCGCAGTCCGGATCCTCCGCGAAGTGCGCGAAGCGCCCTTCGCGGCGGCCGCGTTCGTCGTGCTCGCGGTCCTTCTTGGGTCCGCGGCCTTCGGGCCGATGCTCTCGCCCTTCGACCCCTACGATCCGACGACCTACGACATCGTCGACGCGAACTTCCCGCCCTCGTGGATCGACGGGGGCGACCCCGCGCACATGCTCGGAACCGACGACCAGGGGCGCGACCTCCTGGCGCTGATCCTCTCGGGGATGCGGCTCTCGTTTCTGATCGGCTTCGCCGCGGCGATCCTCTCGATGGTGCTGGGGGTCGGCGCGGGGCTCGTCGCCGGGTACAGGGGCGGCTGGGCGGATGCGCTGCTCATGCGGCTCTGCGACGTGGCGCTGACGTTTCCGGCGCTCCTCGCCGCGCTCCTTTTCGACGGCGTCATGCGCGCGGTGGTGGGCGAAGGCGCCGGCACCACGACCACCTACGTGGTGCTCTTGGCCGCCATGACGCTGACGGGCTGGGTCCCCTACGCCCGAACGGTGCGCGCCTTGGCGAAGCAGAAGCGCGGCGAAGACTACGTCTCGGCCGCCCGAATGATGGGCGAAGGCGCCGCGACCGTGATGATCCGGCACGTCCTCCCCAACGTCATGGGCCCCGTCTGGGTGCTCCTCGCGATGAACGTCGGGGGCGCGGTGATGACGGAGGCGACGCTCTCCTTCTTGGGCGTGGGCGTGCCGCCCACGACGCCGTCGCTCGGAACGCTCATCCGCATCGGGAGCGACTACGTGCTCTCGGGCGAATGGTGGATCGCGTTCTTCCCGGGGAGCGTTCTCGCGCTCTCTGTGCTCTCCGTCAACATCCTGGGCGACCGCCTGCGCGACGCTCTGAATCCCATGCTCCGCCGCTGAGGCCCACACCGCTTGAGTTTTCATCATGACGACGAACGAAGAAGCCTTCCGCACCGCGGTCTTCCCCTCGACGGACGCGCCGCAGGCTATCCCCCGGAGCGCTCTCCCGGAGACGCCCGTCCTCGTGGTCTCACACCTCACGGTCGGGGCCGAGGATCCGGCGCGCCCTCCGCTTCTCACCGACCTGACGCTCTCGATCGGCGCGGGCGAAATCATGGGGCTCGTGGGCGAATCCGGCGCCGGGAAGTCGATGGCGGGAGCGGCCCTGAGCGGGCTCCTCCCCAAGGGGATCGTCCGGCGCGCGGGCGCCGTGGCGTTGGGCGGCAGAAGGCTCGACGGCCTCACGGAGCGCGAAATGCGGGCCGTGCGCGGCCGCGGGATCGGATTCGTCTTTCAGGACCCGCTCACGAGCTTGGATCCCCTGATGACGATCGGGGCGCAGTTGGAGGAGACGATCCGAACGCTCAAAGGCGTCGCCGGCGCGCAGGCCCGCGCGCACGCCCTGCGGCTTCTCACCGAGGCGGGGCTTCCCGATCCGGAGCGCCTGCTGACCTCCTACCCGCACGAACTCTCGGGCGGGATGCGCCAACGCGTCGTCATCGCATTGGCTTTGGCCGGCGACCCGCAGCTGATCGTCGCCGACGAACCCACCACGGCGCTCGACGCCACGCTTCAGGCGCAGATCACGGCGCTCTTGAAGCGCCTCGCGCGCGAGCGCGGCGTGGCGGTGCTCCTCATCACCCACGACATGGGCGTCGTCGCCGCGACCTGCGACCGTGCGGCGGTGCTCTACTCGGGCCGGTTGGTGGAGATCGGCCCGGCCGCGGACGTCCTCACCCACCCGCAGCACCCCTACACGAAGGGGCTGATCGGGTCGATCCCGCGGGCGGCCTCGTCGAAGACAAGCGCCGCCAAGCACCCCACCCTCTGGCTCGAACAGATCGAGGGGGCGATGCCGGACCCGGGCAGGCGACCCTCGGGCTGCGCCTTTCATCCGCGCTGCCGCGCGGCCTCGGCCGAGTGCTGTGTGGCCGTGCCGGAGCTTCTGCGTATCGACGATGCGGGTTCAGTCAACCCGGGCGCGCCCCACTACGCCGCGTGCCTGCGCGCGGCCGCGAACGGCCGCGCCGTGCCGGGCTCGATGGTGAGCTTCCACGCGGGGCACGAAAAGCCCTGGGGAAAGTTGGCGGAGGCCCGCGAAGCGGCGCTCGCTGAAGCCCCCGAGATTCTCCGGGTCGAAGGGGTTTCGAAGCGCTTCGGGAAACCGTCGATCCTCGCGCGGGCGCAGGCGTTCTTCTCGGGCGCGAAGGCGGCCGAGGCCCCCAAGGCCTTGGACGACGTCTCGATCACGATCCGGCGCGGCGAAACCGTGGCGGTCGTAGGGGAATCGGGCTCGGGGAAGTCGACCCTTGCGAAAACCGTCGCGGGACTCATCACCGCCGACGCGGGCGCGGTGCGCTTTGCCGAGCCGGAAGGGCGAAAACCCCGCATCGCGATGATCTTCCAGGACCCGCAGTCGAGCCTCAACCCGCGCATGACCGCGGGCGAAGCCGTCGAAGAGGCCCTCCGGATCTACGCGCCGCAGCTCGCAGGGAGCGCGAGACGCGAGCGCGCCGCGGCGCTTTTGGCCCGCGTGGGGCTCCCGGCGTCCGCATACGCGAAGCGCCCGCACGAGTTTTCCGGCGGGCAGCGCCAGCGCATTTCGATCGCGCGGGCGCTGGCGTGCGAGCCGGACCTGCTTCTTTGCGACGAACCGACGAGCGCCCTGGACGTCTCCGTTCAGGCGCAGGTCCTGAACCTCATGAAGACATTGCAGTTGGAGCGCGGCATGAGCTTTCTCTTCATCTCGCACAACCTCGGCGTCGTGCGGCACATGTGCGACCGCGTGGTCGTCATGAAGAAGGGACGGATCGTCGAAGCGGGCCCGAGGGACGAGGTGTTCGGGAACCCGAAGCACCTCTACACCCGGACGCTTCTCGCGTCCGAAGCCGTGCTCGAACCCGACGATCCCGCGGACTCCGCTGAAGTGGAAGCCGAGACGGCGGGCGCCTGAAGGCTCGGCGCACCCTCCCCCACACAAGACGACGCCCGGGCGGCCGTGAGGCTCCCGGGCGTCTTTCATCCGGTCGGCGGACTTTACGGTGCCGCGCGTCGGCGGAGCGTCTCTTCGACCACCTCCACCACCTTCGCGACCGCGCGCTCCACGACGTCGTGGAGGCTCTCGAAGTCGATTTCGTCCTTGGAGTCGCCCATGCCGGCGGCGTGGTTGACCGAGACGCAGATCCCCGCGTAGGGAAGATCCAGTTCGCGCGCCAGCGCGCACTCGGGGTAGAGCGTCATCCCGATCATGTCGGCGCCGTCGCGGGCGTAGCGGCGGACTTCCGCCGCGGTTTCAAGACGCGGCCCCTGCGTGCAGGCGTAGGTGCCCTCCGTCATGAGGTCTTTGCCGAGCGCGGCCGCCGCCGCGATCAGCTCTTCACGGAGCCCCCGGTCGAAGGGATGCGTCATGTCGACGTGCTTCACGCCCGCTTCGGGGCGGTCGTAGTACGTGACCTCACGCCCCCAGGTGTAGTCGATCAGCTGGTCCGGGACGGCGATGCCGCCCGGGCCCAAGGGGCCTGCGATCCCGCCCACGGTCGCGACGCCGACGACGCCTTCGACGCCGAGTTTTTTGAGCGCCCAGAGGTTCGCGCGGTAGGGGACGGTGTGGGGCGCAAAGCGGTGTCCGGGGCCGTGACGAAGAAGGAAGGCGACGGGCGTGCCGCCAAGCTTTCCCAACACGATGGGCGCCGAGGGGGCGCCGTAGGGGGTGTCGATCTCCACCGTTTCGGTGTCGGTGAGAACGCCCGGGCCGGAAAAGCCCGAGCCGCCGATCAAAGCAAGCATGGTGAATGTCCTTTGAAGATGGTGGTTCGGGTATCCGTCAGAAGAGCGTTTCCTGAATGGGTTCCGGCAGCGGTGCGCGGGGCTCGTGCTTTTCCACGGGCTTGACGGTCTCCGCGACCTTCACGGGTTCCGCAGCCTTCACGGTTTCAGCGGGCACTTCCTGCGGGGTTTCAGAGGCCGGTTCTTCGGCCGCAGCCTCTTCCGTCGCAGCCGTCGCCTCACCCGGCGCCGAGAGCATCGCGAGCATTTCGGCCTCGTCGATCACCTTGACGCCCAGGGCCTCGGCCTTCTCCAACTTCGACCCGGCTTCGGCGCCGGCCACCACGAAGTCGGTCTTCTTCGAGACCGAGCCCGCCACCTTCGCGCCCGCGGCGATCAGCATGTCCTTGGCGGCGTCGCGCTTCAGCGTCGGGAGCGTCCCCGTGATGACGAAGGTCTTCCCGGCGACGGCGGACGCGGTCGTCTTCTTCTCGACCGCGGGCCAGTGCATCCCGGCGGTGATCAGCTCGCCGATCACCTCCTCGTTGTGGGGCTCCTTGAAGAAGGCGTGGACGCTCTCGCCCACGATCTCGCCCACGTCGTCGATGTGGGTGAGCTCTTCGAGGGTGGCGTTCCGGAGCGCATCCAACGTCCCGAAGTGCGTGGCCAAAGTCAGGGCCGTCGCCTCGCCCACGTGCCGGCAGCCGAGCGCGAAGATGAAGCGGGCGAACGTCGTCGACTTCGCGCGCTCCAGGTTGTCCAAAAGATTCTGCGCGGCCTTGGGGCCCATGCGGCGCACGGGCTTTTCAGTGCCCTTCGTCGCGGTGATGAAGTCGGTGAGCGCCTCGTGCGTCAAGTGGAAGAGGTCCGCAGGGGTCGAGACCAGGCCTTCGTCGACCAACATCGTGACGATCTTTTCTCCGAGCCCGTCGATCCCGGCCGCGCGGCGCGACGCGAAGTGCACGATCGCGAGCTTCACCTGCGCGGGGCAGAAGAGTCCGCCCGTGCAGCGCGTGTCCTTTTCCTCTTCGTCGCGGATCGTCGCCGACCCGCAGACGGGGCAGTGGTCGGGCATCTGGAAGCGCCGGGCGCCCTCGGGACGGCGCTCGTGCAGAACCCGCACCACCTCGGGGATCACGTCGCCGGCGCGGCGTACGACGACGCTGTCGCCGATGCAGAGGTCCAATTCCGCGATGAAGGATTCGTTGTGAAGGGTCGCGTTCGAGACGGTGACGCCGCCCACGAAGACGGGCGCGAGGCGCGCGACGGGGGTGAGCTTCCCCGTGCGGCCCACCTGCACGTCGATCGCTTCCAGAACGGTCACTGCCTCTTCGGGCGGGTACTTGTGCGCGCACGCCCAGCGGGGTTCGCGCGAGAGGAAGCCGAGCTCACGCTGCAGCCCGAAGTCGTCCACCTTGTAGACGACGCCGTCGATGTCGAACGGCAGCTCCGCGCGGTTCGCGGCCACCTCGTCGTGGAAGGCAGCGAGCGCCTCGGGGCCTTCGACGCGACGGCGCATGTCGGCGACGGGAAGCCCCAACGCCTTGAAGCGGTCGAGCAATTCCGTCTGCGACGCGGCGAAGTCCGGGGCGGAGCACTCGCCCAACGCGTACGCGTAGAAGTGAAGGCGGCGCGCCGCCGTCACCTTGGGGTCCAATTGACGGAGCGACCCCGCGGCGGCGTTGCGGGGATTGACGAAGGTCTTCTTGCCGTCCTTCAGTTGGCGTTCGTTCAGCGCATGGAAGTCCGCGCGGTGCATGATCACTTCGCCGCGGACCTCGAAAACGTCCGGGACCCCGTCCAACTTCAACGGGATCGTGCGGATCGTGCGCACGTTCGCGGTCACGTCTTCGCCGGTCGTGCCGTCGCCGCGGGTGGCGGCCAAGACCAGCACGCCCTTCTCGTAGCGCATCGACATCGCAAGACCGTCGAACTTGAGTTCGCAGTCGTAGACGACGGGGGCGTCCTCGTCCGTGAGCCCCAACTCCTTCCTGACGCGCTCGTCGAACGCCTTCGCGCCCTCCGCCGTGAAATCCGTCTCGGTGTGAATCGAGAGCATCGGCTGCGCGTGCGTCACCTTCGGGAGGTCTTCGCGGACGGCGCCCGAGACGCGGTGCGTGGGGGACGCGGGACTCACGAGCTCGGGGAAGCGCGCCTCCAGGGCCGCGAGTTCGTGATAGAGCCGGTCGTACTCCTCGTCCGAGAGGATCGGATCGTCGAGCACGTAGTAGGCGTGGTCGGCCGCGCTGATCTTCGCTTCGAGTTCGCGCATGCGCGCGGGGGCGGCTTCGGGCGCGAGGGCTTCGGCCGCGGCTTCGCCCCAGAAGCCCTGGGCTTCCTTGCCGGAGGAATTGGAGGAATCGGAGGCGGGGTCGGTTTTGCGTTCTTCGGTCATCGTCGTGGCCGGTCCGGTGGCGGACCGGGGAAGGAAAAACGTTCAGGGAGAAAACGGTGAAGAAAGCGCCGCCCTCCGGGGCGGAGTCGGCGGCGCCTGATGTCTGGCGGTATCGGGCGGAATCGGGCAGAGTCGCGCGGGACCGCGCGCGGGCGCGTTCAGCCGCCGCGCGAGAAGAGGATCTTCGCGCGGGCGCTGCCGGGTTCGGCCCCGTGCGTGCGCATCGTCTCGGCGTGCTCCTTCGCCTGGCGCTCGATCTGCACGGCGCCCGCGGCCCCGGGCGGTACCGCCGCGGCGTAGTTCCACTGCGCGTGAAGCGTCACGGCGATGTGGTTCGCCGACGCGAGGAAGCGCTGCAGGTCGCCGCGCGAGAGGACCGTGAGCGGTAGGTCGAGCTTCAGCACGAGCGAGCCCGAACCCTCCGGCCCGAAGGCGAGCGTCATCACCGGATCGCGGTCAGTCGGGACCGCGCGGTACTCCCAGCGGCCGGTCGCCGCGGTGAAGCCCGCGGCCTGCGCGGCCTCCGTCACGGCGTCGAGGCTGAAGGTGGGCGTGCTCGGGTCGGCCGGCGTGATGACGATGTCGATCGAATGGTCGTAGTAGGCGATGAAGCCCTTCAGAGCGTCCGCCATCTTCGCGGCCTGAAGCGGATCCATCGTGTGGCGGACGGTGGCGTCGACCCCCGCGGCCGCGTGCTCCAGCACCTGGAAGAATTCGCTCGCGCAGACGTCGGACAACCCGCCCGAGCGGTTCGCGAGCACCATCGTCGCGACGACGTGATTCGCAGGGGATGCGAGTTGGCGCGCCTCGCAGTAGAGGCCGTCGCGGATGCCGCGCGCCCAGATGCGCACGGGCATGGAGAAGTGGCTGCGCTTCACCTCGTTTTCAAGGCTCTTCACGCCCCCCAGCGCGAACTGTTCGCCCTCGCCCGGCGTGATGTCGAGCACCCACTCGACTTCAGCGTCGACCGGCGGGTACGACTGGAATTCGGGCTGCGCGGAAGCGGCGTCCGCGGCGCGCTCCTCTTCGCGCTCCTGCTCTTCGGCTTCCGCCTCGAGTTCGTCGTAGATGGGCGGTTCGTCCCGAAGGCATCGCCGCCGACTTCGCCGCGGGCTTCACGCCCCCGACGGTCGGCTCCTGCGGGAGCACGGGTTCGACCGGCGTCCTGGCGGGCGCCTCATCCTCGTCATCGTCGTCGGGCATGCTGCTCATCTCGGGCTCATGCCGCGTCGAGCGCGTCAGCGGATCTTCAACATTCGTCTGGAACTTTTCCTGCGCCGCGCGCACCCGGCGCTCTTCGCGCTTGGAGCGCCAGAAAAGGGCCAGAAGCACCACGGCCGCCGCCGCAATGAAAATGAGGATGGTCTGGTTGCGACATGGTCGCTGGTTGTCCGATCGGGTGGGCGCGCCCGGGAACATGATGGCGCGCGCGTAGATTCCTTTGGATTGTACGCGCAGCGGTGAATTCTGTGCGGACCGGACGGCGCATTCATCGGGCCGCAACGCGTGCGGCGGGTTCGGACGGGAACCGGGCGCGGCTCCGCGCCGCCCAGCCGCACGCCATCCCGGGCTTCCGATCCTGCCGCCGATCCCGCGGGTCGCCCCGGCGCACCCGAAGCGGGCAAGAAACGCGTGAGAAAGGCATAATGGTGTGTTTCAATGATTTTCCGGGCCCGCCTCCCTCACGCGCGTCCGGCACCCACATCCCCGAAGGAGCCCGACATGTACGAAATCGCGCCGCTCTTGGACGACCCGATCCACAACCTGAAGACGATCCGCGACGTCTTCCGCTGGTCGATCACGGAAATGGAAAGCGCGGACCTCTCCTACGGCCACGGCTCGCCCGACGCCTGGGAGGAGTCGAGCTTTCTCATCTGCCGCGCGCTGAAGCTCCCCTTCGAGCACTTCGAAGACTTCTTCGACGCCGCGCTCACGCACAACGAACTCGTGCGCCTCGTGCACCTCATCGACCGCCGCGTCCACGAAAAGACCCCGGCCGCGTACCTCTTGAAGGAAGCCTGGCTGACGGAACACCGCTTCTACGTCGACGAGCGCGCCCTCATTCCGAGGAGCTACATCGCCGAACTCCTCGAAGAAGACCTCTGGCCCTGGGTGGAAGACCCGGAAGCCGTGGGCTCGGTTCTCGACCTCTGCACGGGCTCGGGATGCCTCGCGATCCTCGCGAAGGGCGTCTTCCCGAGCGCGCAGGTGACGGGGAGCGACCTCTCCGCCGACGCCCTCGAAGTCGCCAAGATCAACTGCCGCGAGTACGGTCTCGAAGAGGAGCTCGAACTCGTTCAGGGCGACCTCTTCTCGGGGCTTGCCGGTCGGCGCTTCGACGTCATCATCTCGAACCCGCCCTACGTGACCGAAGCTTCGATGAAGCGCCTCCCGCAGGAATACCGCCACGAGCCCGAAATGGCCTTGGGCGCGGGCGTCGACGGCATGGACGTCGTGCGCCGCATGCTCCCCGAAGCGGCGGAGCACCTGACCGACAACGGCATCCTCATCGTCGAAGTGGGCGACGGGCTTGAAGCCGTCGAAGCCACCTTCCCCGGGCTGGAGCTCACGTGGCTCACCGTCTCGGGCGGGGACGATCAGGTCTTCCTCGTGACGGCCGAAGAGTTGAAGCGCTACTTCGGCGACGAGGGGAGCAACTGACCTCATGCTCCGGCTCCTCAACCTTTCGCTGACGCGCGGCACGCGCGTCCTCTACCGGAACGCCACCCTCACGGCCTCTCCCGGCGAGCGCATCGGCCTCGTCGGCCCCAACGGCTGTGGGAAGTCGACGCTCTTCGCGGCCGTTCTGGGCGAACTCTCCCCGGAAGCGGGCGACATCGAAACGCCGCGGCGCGAGCGCATCGCGCACGTCGCGCAGAGCTTCAAGGTGACCGACGTCGCGTGCCTTGAGTACGTGCTCTCGGGGCACGCGCCGCTCGTTGCGGCCCGCGAAGCCTTGAAGGCCGCGGAAGCCTCGGGCGACGAAATGGCGCTCGCCCACGCGCACGCGGAATTGGCGGAAGTGAACGAAGGGGCCGTGACGGCCGCCGCCCGCACGATTCTGGCGGGTCTGGGCTTCTCGCAGGACGATGCCGAGCGCCCCGTCGCCGACTTCTCGGGCGGTTGGCGAAACCGCATCGCCTTGGCCCGGGCGCTGATGTGCCCGGCGGACCTTCTGCTGCTCGACGAACCGACCAACCACCTCGACATCGATTCGCTCATCTGGCTTGAGAATTGGCTCCGTCACGTCGAGGCGACCGTCATCATCATTTCGCACGACCGCGAGTTCCTCGACCGCGCCGTCACGACGATCTGGTCGGTCGAAGACGACACGATCCGCCGCTACGCCGGGAACTTCACGAAGTTCGAGGCCGAGCGCATGGAGCGTCTGCGTCAGCAGGACGCCGCACACCGCGCCTACGAAGCGAAGGCGGCGAGCCTTCGGAGCTTCATCGACCGCTTCCGCGCGAAGGCGACCAAGGCCCGCCAGGCGCAGTCCCGCATCAAGATGCTGGAGAAGCTCGAGAGCGTCGAAGCCGTGCGCGCAAAGCGCGAATGGCGCTTCGAATTCCCGAAGCCCGTGCGTTTGCCGGAACACCTGGCCGACGCCGAAGGGCTCGCCGTGCGGGGCGCGGTGCGCTCGGGCGAGCGGATCGGCGTGCTCGGCGTCAACGGCGCCGGGAAGTCCACCCTCATCAAGACGGTCGTGGGCGAAATTCCGAAGTTGGCCGGGGAACTGCGCCGCGGCCAGGGTCTGGAGATCGGCTACTTCGCGCAGTCAGCTCGGCGACGAGTCGCCGCTCGAACACATGAAGCGGCTCGCCCCCGACGTGCGCGAGCAGGAACTGCGCGACCACCTCAAGACCGACATGGAAACGCGCGAGGCGCTGACGATGGCGCTCTCGACGTTTGAAGGCGCCGTGCTCATCGTCTCGCACGACCGCCATCTTCTTCGCGCCACGACCGAGCGCCTCTGGCTCGTCCACGAAGGGGCCGTCACGGAGTACGACGGCGACCTCGACGACTACGCCGCCCTGGTGCTTGAACACCGCCGTACGACGGCGCAGGCCGAACGCGCCGAGCAACGTGCGAAGCGCGAGGCGCCCGTCGTCAACAAGAAGGAGACGCGCCGCCAGGAAGCCGAAGAGCGCCGCCGCATCGCGGAGGCGCGAAAGCCCCTCAAAAAGGAATTGGAGAAGGTCGAGCGCGAGATGGCGAAGCTCCAGGAGGAGCTCGCCCAGCTCGACGCGAAGCTCGCCGACCCGGACTTCTACGCCGGGGACGCCGCGGAGGTCGCCGCCGTCACGAAGGCGCACGGCGAATTGGCGCCCAAGGTCGAAGTGCTCGAGATGCGCTGGCTCGAACTCTCCGAGGCGATCGAGGCGGTCTGCTGAGGACGCATCCGAACACAACCTGTCAACCGTAAAGCCGAAGGGCCGGACGCTTTTTCAAAACGTCCGGCCCTTCGGTCTCATTGGGGTTGGGATGGCGGTCTTATGGGGGTTCCATGGGGCGCTCTCAATTGGAGGGAATCGTCGTCGGCATCAGGTCGAGGCCGGTTCCTTGGCCGGTTCAGCGGCATCGGCGGTTTCCGCAGGCGCCACTTCAGGCGGCACCTCCTGCGCGCCGGTGAGCGCTTCGCCGTTCGCCTGCAAAAGCTGCATGATGATGCCGTTCACGACCTCCGCATCGCGGTCCATGTCCTCTTCCGAGGGATCGTGCCCCGCGGCGAACGCCTTCTTGCAGCGGGGACCGTACTGGAGCACCCAGCGCATGACGGCTTCTTCGCGCTTTCCCTGCGGGATCGCCTTCGCGGCTTCACCCACGTAGAGCTCACGCATCTCCGACATGAAGGCGCCATTCGCCATCAGCTCCATCATGAAGGCGACGTCTTCGCGGTCGAGCGAATTGAAGCCCAACGCGTCGACGTTCAAATCGTCCGCGGCTTCGGGCTTCCAGTCGGGGTAGCGCTGGAGGAACTCTTCCGTCACCGCGTTTTCCGCAAAGACCTGGTCGAAGTCGAGGAAGCCCTCGGTGGCGAGCATCAGGTTCGAGGTGACGAGCCCGAGGTAGTTCGTGAGGAGACGGTCCTTGCAGACCGTCACCGAAATGACCTTGTCGCCCCCCATCTGCGCGAGCTCGCCCGTCATGTCGAGGAAGCTCATCACGAAGTCGACCGCGAAGAGGCAGGCCAGCTCACGGTCGCTCATGAAGCGGTTCTGGACCGGCACGCCCGCGGCCTTCATCTTGGGGAGCGCCCAGCGCTCGCGCAGCGCCTTGAAGACGCCGCCCCCCATCCAGCCCGATTCGTCGTGGAAGTCCGGGCGGTTGTTCAGAAGCGTCGCCGCAAGGGCGTACGCGACGCCCGCCACGTGGTCTTCGCGCTCCTCCATCGAGAAGGGCGCGCCCGAGTGAATCGCGTGCGAGAGCGCGTACGCGAACCCGATGAACATGTCCTGGAGTTCGAGGTAGTCCGAGAGGTCGCCGTGCCTCATCTCGGCGCCCTTCCAGTTCTGCGCGAGGAATTCGAGGTGCGGGAAGCCCTGCTCTTCGTAGAAGCGCTTGTTGAGGGACTCACGGAGGACGTCCAAAAGATAGACGTAGCTCACCGGGGCGCCTTCCCCGGCACGCTGCGTGCGCTTCTTGAGCTTCTGCGCGCGGCGCGGATCGGTCTTGCTCTGCGGCATGGTTGTACCTTTCCTTTTCTTCTGTTTGCTTGGTCGATGGTCTCCGGAGGCGCGCGGGAGTTTGTCCTCTTCGCCTGTCCGGAAGGCCGTTTCAAGGACTCTACGCCCCGTTTCTTAAAGCTTCATTGCGGTGCGGGCGATGCGCGGGCGCCCGGCCGACTACAATCACGTCCGTCCATCCGAACCATCCAACAGAAAGAGGCACCAGCCGCCATGGCCCGCATCGACATCGAATGGCTTCAGGCCACCCTTCAGGACGCGAGCGACGCGCTCACCGACACGATCGCCGCCCTCAACGAATCCCCCGACGAAGAGACGGCGGCGGAGCTTCTTCGCCGCGACCTGGTCGAGGTCTACGCGAAGCTCAACTACGCGGTGAACACGGCGGAGCTGGGCCCGAACGCCCTGAACGAGCTCACCGAGGACGAACTCATCGCCTGGCCGCTCGGCATGCCGTTCCTCGCCTGGAGCGAGGAGGAGAACATCGACGACGATGAGGACGACGAAGCCGACGAAAACGACTTCGAAGAGGATCCGGAGACGCCGGTAGAGGCGAAAGAGGAAGCCGAAAAGGCTGAGGTGAAGAAAGAAGAAGCGAAGTAAACGCTTCCTTGCTTCGCAAGAAAAGCCCGGCGGGATCGAAAGACCGTCGGGCTTTCGACGTCTTGGGCGGCGGGCCTCGACCGGTTGAGGTTCACGGTCGTAGAATCGTCGTGTCGACCACCCTCACCCATTCCGACGATGACCACCCCCATTTCTCCCGAGCTCATCGAAGCCATGCGCCTCTTGGGACTCCGTCCCGAAGACGCCCACCAACTCTCACCCTACGAGATCAACCGCCTCCGCGAAGTCCGCGAAGAACCACGCCACGACTTCGACATCGTGCCCGGCGCCACCCTCGACGACTTCGAGCCGACGGCCCTCAAGAGGCTCCTCGGAGCCGTCCGCGACCGCCTCACACGCCCCTTCGTCTTCCTGAGCCGCCACGAGCTTCTCGAAGGAATCGGCGCGATCCGACCGGACGGTGCGGTTCGGCGTCCGACCTTGGCGGGTCTGCTCGCCGCCGGGCGTAAGCCCCAGCGGTTCTTTCCCTCTCTTCAGATCGTCTTCACGCGTTGGGCGGGAACCCCGGGAGACGCGGAGCGCCTTCGCACCAAAGAGCTCACGGGCTCGATCCCCGACATACTGCTTGATGCTCTCGACCAGATGCGCCTCAACATGAGGGAGCCTGCGATCATCACGGGGGCGCTCCGCAGGAACTATCCGGACTACTCAACCAAGGCCGTCCTCGAAGCGCTGACGAACGCCCTCCAACACCGCGACTATTCCGCCGAGAGCCGCGGGGATGCCGGTGCGCATCGACATGTACGACGATCGACTGGAGATTTCGAGCCCGGGCGGACCGCTTCGAGGAGGCGGCCTCGGTATGGTCGACGGAATCCGTCCCATACGCAACCAGTACCTCACGAGGCTTCCTCGCCTCGACGCCCTTGATGGGCGGCTTCGCGGTTGAGGACCGCGGATGGGGCTTCGCCGCGATCCGCGAAGCGTTGGAAAAGGACGGTCTGCCCGAGGTCCGCATCCGGCATTCGCTCGCGAACTTCGTCGTGACCTTTCCGAAGCGCCCGTGGCCGATCGCATGAAACGCGATCAGCGCTTCGGCCGCAGGTCGGAGAGCCGCCAACCCGTCACGAAGAGGACGCCGAAGTAGATGACGGCCGCCCCGGCGACGATCCCAAGCGCCCCCGCCGCGCGCCAGGTCCAAACGAGGTCCGTCCAGACGACGCCGCGCTGCGCGAACCAGAGGCCCGCGGCCATGAGTGCGGTCGCGGCGCCGGTGCGAAGCCCGAAGACGCCCCAGCCGGTCAAGGGCTTGTAGATCCCGCGGCGCATGAGGAGCGTGAGGAGCGTCAAGGCGTTCACGCAGCTTCCGATCCCGACCGAGAGCGCCAACCCCGCGTGCGCGAAGAGCGGCACGGAGACGAGGTTCACCAACTGCACGACGACCAAGGACGCGAAGGCCGCGCGCACCGGCGTGCGGATGTCCTTGCGGGCGTAGAAGGCGGGCGCGATGATTTTCAGCGCAATGAGGCCGATCAACCCCACCGCGTAGCCCGTGACGGCCAAGGCCGTCTGGGAGACGTCCGCCGCCGTGAAGCTGCGGCCCTGGAAGAGGAAGGCGACCAACGCGTCCGCCGTCAACCAAAGCCCGATCGAAGCCGGAACGCCCACAAGGAGCACGAGCCGCAGGCCGTGGTCCAAGAGCGCGTTGTAGCGCTCGGCGTCGCCCTTCGCGTGCGCGGCGGAAAGCCCCGGGAGCATCACGGTCCCGAGGGCGACCCCCAGGAGCGCCGTCGGAAACTCCATCAGGCGGTCGGCGTAGTTGAGCCACGTGACGGCGCCCGCGCCCAGCCACGAGGCGATGTTCGTGTTGATGAGGATGGAGAGTTGCGCGACGCCGACGCCGAAGAGCGCCGGGACCATGAGCTTCAGCACGCGGCGAACGGCCTCGTCCCCGATGCTCTCGCGCCAACCTCGGGGACGAAGCTTCACGCTCAAGCGCCGGAGCGCGATGACCTGCACCATCAGCTGCAGCACGCCCCCCGCCATGACGCCCGCGGCCAAGGCCCAGATGGGTTCCTCCAACGTCGGCGCCAGAAAGAGCGTCGCCGCGATGAAGGAGAGGTTGAGGAGCACCGGCGTGAAGGCGGGCACGGCGAAGTGCTTGAGGGTGTTGAGAACCGAAGCGGCCAACGCCACCAGGCTCATGAACGCGATGTAGGGGAACATCACGCGGGTGAGACCCACCGCCAACGTGTAGGCCGCGGGGTCCTCCCGCATGCCGCTCGCGATCGCCCAGACGAGCAAGGGCGAAAGAAGCACACCCAAGACGCTCGCCAAGAGCACGGCGGCCGCCAAAACGGTGAACACATGGTCGACGAACGCCTTCGAGCGCTCGCGCGAGCTCGTTTCCCGAACGTCCGAGAGCATCGGTACGAAGGCCTGTTGGAAGGCCCCTTCGGCGAAGAGCCGGCGCAGCATGTTGGGGAGGCGGAAAGCGACGTAGAAGGCGTCGGTTTCCGCGCCCGCGCCGAAATAGCGCGCGATCAGCATGTCGCGGATCACCCCGGTGATACGGGAGACGAGCGTGAGGCCGGATACGGTGGCGGCGGACTTCAGTAGCGACATGGCGTGCGGGGATTCGGGAATCCGTGTTCGTGGAATCCCATGGATTCTACGGCAGTGCGAACGTTGCAGGCCCTGAAAATTCGTGTCAGGGATTTGTCTACGTTCGGGAATTTTGGTATAGTGGAGGACTTTTCGGAGAGAGGCAATTCCATGCCCCGAAGACCGCTCGGGAGGGCGGCCTTCCCCGAAGAAAACCCTTCCCGACCCGGCGTCCGCAGGGCGCGGGGTTGTCCGGACGACCGACTCTGGTCCCCGGGCGCACAAAAAGACTTACCGGCCGAGCCCACGCTCGCGATTGCAATGCAGAGCGGCGACCGGCTATGTAAAGAAACCGATCGCCGACTGTTTTTTAGGCAAGGACACATTTAAAAATGGCTAACACCAAGCAAGCTCGCAAGCGCGCCCGCCAGATCGTCGCGCGCAACATGCACCTCTCGGCTCAGCGCAGCCAGTACCGCACCGCCATCAAGGCCGTGCGCAAGCTCATCGTCGCCGGCGACAAGGCCGCCGCTCAGGAAGCCTTCGTCAAGGCCCAGAGCGTGATCGACGCGATGGCCGGCAAGGGCGTTCTGCACCGCAACGCCGCCGCCCGCCACAAGAGCCGCCTCTCGGCCTCGATCAAGGCGATGGCCTAATCAGACGTTCGTCTGACGAAGAAAAGTCCCCGATCCTTTTGAGAAGGCTCGGGGATTTTTTCATCCGCCTCACCCGTCGCATCCGCGTCTCCCCTCCATCTTCCTCCCCTCCGCCCGAACCCCGCCCGACCTTCAGACCGGGTACTTCCCAGGTTCGTCCGGCTTCCGCCGGTTTCTCCTCCGCTCGCCCTTCCCCCGCCGGTCCGCCCGGTCAAGAGAACCCGTCGACCGCCTTGTCCGAAGCCCCACGCCGCCCCCGATCTGTGTCACAATGCGCGTTCGTTTCCGTGAAAACCCGCACCCTTTTCACCCTAGGGGCGGACACGGATGAGCGAACACCAGCGTGATAGAGGCGCGGTTCCGAAAGAGTAGACGGCCGAGGAGGTATCCCGTGACGCCGTCGGAAAGGTCGGACCGCCGAAACGGCGCACCCGACGGGGTGCGTTGGTTGGGGGTGCGGAGAAGATCCGCACCACTCCCGCCGCAGGCCACTGCGGCGGAGGAGCTGTCGGCTGTTCGAACTCTCGACGCGTCGCCAGGCCGCGGGCCCGCCAAGGGGCTCCGGAGAGCGCATCGAAAGGGCGGCGCCCGATGGATGTCGCGTTTTTCTCTTTCGAACTCTCCCCCGCACAAGGAGACACGACGCATGTCTGACGAACACGCCCGCGAAAACGCGGGACTCCGGCGCGACCTGAAGGCGCGCCACATCACCATGATCGCCATCGGCGGCTCGATCGGCACGGGGCTCTTCGTCGCCTCGGGCGCGACGATCGCGCAGGCCGGTCCCGGGAGCGCCCTTCTCGCCTACTCGATCATCGGGCTGATGGTCTACTTCCTGATGACGAGCCTCGGCGAACTCGCGGCCTTCGAGCCCGTCGCGGGGTCCTTCTCCACGTACGGGCGCCGCTACGTCGACGAAGGCTTCGGCTTCGCCCTCGGTTGGAACTACTGCTACAACTGGGCGATCACGGTCGCGGTCGACTTGGTCGCGGCGCAGCTCGTCATGGGCTGGTGGTTCCCGGACGTGCCGGGGACGGTATGGAGCGCATTGTTCTTAGGGTTCATCTTCGCCCTCAACTTCTTCTCCGTGAAGGGGTTCGGCGAGACCGAATACTGGTTCGCGCTTCTCAAGGTGCTCACCGTCGTCTTCTTCATCGGCACGGGCTGCGCGATGATCTTCGGGATCCTGACGGACGACATCCCGGCCGGGTTCTCGAACTGGGTGATCGACGACGCGCCCTTCGTGGGCGGCCTGCCCGCCCTGATCGGGGTCGCGATGGTCGTCGGGTTTTCCTTTCAGGGGACGGAACTGATCGGGATCGCCGCGGGCGAAACCGAAAACCCGCAGAAGAACATCCCGAAGGCGGTCCGTCAGGTCTTTTGGCGCATTCTCCTCTTCTACATCTTCTCGATCCTCGTCATCAGCCTCATCATCCCGTACACGGACCCGAGGCTCTTGAAGAACGACGTCACCGACGTCGCGGTGAGCCCCTTCACGCTCGTCTTCGAGCACGCCGGGCTCCTCTCCGCGGCCGCGCTCATGAACGCCGTCATCCTCACGTCGGTGCTCTCGGCCGGGAATTCCGGCCTCTACGCCGCGACCCGCATGCTCTACGTCCTGGCGCACCAGGGGAGCGCTCCGAAGTGCTTCCGGAAGCTCTCCGCCTCGGGCGTGCCGCGAAACGCCCTCTACGCCACGACGGCCGTGGCGGCGCTCTGCTTCCTCACGTCCCTCTTTGACAACCAGTCCGTCTACCTGTGGTTGCTCAACGCCTCCGGGATGAGCGGCTTCATCGCGTGGCTCGGGATCGCCGTGAGCCACTACCGCTTCCGCCGCGGCTACGTGCTCCGCGGGGGCGACCTCTCGAAGCTTCCCTACCGTTCGAGCTTCTTCCCGCTGGGGCCGATCTTCGCGTTCGTCCTCTGCACGGTGATCATGCTGGGGCAGAACTATGCGGCGTTCCTGGAGAACACGATCGACTGGGGGTCGGTGACGGCCACCTACATCGGGATCCCGCTCTTCCTCGCGATCTGGTTCGGGTACAAGATGAAGACCGGCTGCCGGTTCGTGCGCTACGCCGAGATGAAGTTCCCGGAGAAGTACGACCCGAAGGCCCACGGCTGAGAAGCCTGACGCCCGCGTACGTCACATGAAGCAAGAGCCCCGGCCGAAACCGGGGCTCTCTTCATTTCTGAAACTCGGAACGTCCGACGCCCTGAACTCAATCCCAGAAGACGGGTTCGGGTTCGAGCGTCACGCCGAAGCGCTTTTCGACCGCCGCGACGATTTCGTCGCGGAGCGCCTTCACGTCCTCGGCGTCCGCCCCGCCCTTGTTGACGAGGATGAGCGCGTGGTTTTCAGAAACCCCCACGGGCCCGCGCACCGCGCCCTTGAAGCCCGCTTCCTGGATGAGCCAGCCGGCCGCCAACTTCACGCGGGCGCCGGCCAACGGGTAGACGACCAGCATGGGGTAGTCGGTGCGCAGCTGCCGCGCCTTCACCTGCGTCACGATCGGGTTCTTGAAGAAGGACCCGGCGTTCCCGATCCTCGCCGGATCGGGAAGCTTCCGGGCGCGCAGCGCCCGCACGGCCGCCTCCACGGCCAAGGGATCCTTCGGGTCGGCGCCCGAGCGCTCCAACTCCTGCGCGAGATCCTTGTAGTCGGTCTTGGGGTGGGCTGCCCCGCGGCCCACGATGAGGCCCGCACGCAGGATGACGAGCTTTTCGCCCTCAGGCGTCTTGAAGACGCTCGTGCGGTAGCCGAAGTCGCATTCTTCCGTCGACATGCGCTTCACTTCGTCCGTTTCCGGATTCCACACCTCGACCCATTCGAGCACTTCGGCGACTTCCACCCCGTAGGCGCCCGCGTTCTGGACGACCGCGCCGCCCACGGTGCCGGGTACCGCCGCGAGCCCCTCCATGCCGCCCCAACCTTCAAGGAGCGTTTTGCGGACGACGTCGTCCAAGCGCTCGCCCGCGCCCACCGTGAGCGCCATCCCGCCTTCGGGATGCTCCTCCACCTCCATGCCCGTGAGCGCCACGCGCACGACGAGCCCTTCGACGGTGCGGCCCGCGATGACGTTGGCGCCGCCCCCAAGAAGGCGCACGGGCTCCCCTTTCAAACGGGCGTCGGCGAAGAGCGCGCGCAGGTCTTCCAACGACGCCGCCTCGGCGTAGCGTCGCGCCGTCGACCGGAGCCCGAAGGTCGTGAGCGTCGTGAGATCGAAATCGGTGTGAATCGTGGGCGTCATGAGATGGAGCTCCCTGGGATGGCTGTGGGTTCAGTTCGGGGTGAAGCGGGAGGCTCCGGGATGAGCAAAAGGAACCGCCCGCTTCCCCAAATTATAGGTAGCGGGCGGGTTTCGGACCGATGGGCCCGGGTTTCGAGAGTTTTCCGGGCGGGCCTCCTTCAGGGCGTTCTCAGAGGAGGCCGAGCGCTTCGGCGCGGGCCTTGACCTTCGCTTCGATCGCCTCGGAGGTGAGCCCCACGGAAGCGAGGAGTTCCCCCTGCGTGCCGTGGTCGATCCAGCGGTCGGGGAGACCGAAGCGCATGACGGGGACCGTGACGCCGTGGTCCGCCAGGACTTCGAGGACCGCCGAGCAGGCGCCCCCCGCCAGAACGCCCTCTTCGGCGACGACGAGAAGCCCGTGCGTGCGCGCGGCTTCCAAAACCGCCTTCTCGTCGACGGGCTTCACGAACCGCATGTCGATGAGGGTGCCGTTCAAGCTTTCCGCGACGGGCGCCAGCACGTTCGTCATCGAGCCAAAGCCGAGGAACGCGATCTTCTCACCCGCACGGAGCGTGCGCGAGACCCCTACCGGGATCGTCTCCGCGTCCGCCGTCACCTCGACGCCGGGGCCGCGCCCGCGCGGGTAGCGGACCGCCGCGGGCTGCTTGGCTTCGAGCGCGGTGTTCAGCATCAGGCGGCATTCGTTTTCGTCCGAAGGCGCCATCACGATCATGTTCGGGACCGCGCGCAGCATCGCAAGATCGAACGTTCCGTGGTGCGTCGCGCCGTCGGCGCCGACCAGGCCCCCGCGGTCGACCGCGAAGGCGACGGGCAGGTTCTGGAGCGCGACGTCGTGAATGAGTTGGTCCATCGCGCGCTGCAGGAACGTGGAGTAGATCGCCACGACGGGCTTCATGCCTTCGCAGGCCAGGCCCGCGCCGTACGTGACGGCGTGCTGCTCGGCGATCGCGACGTCGCGGTAGCGCTCGGGGAAGCGCTTTTCGAATTCGACGAGGCCCGAGCCCTCACGCATCGCGGGCGTGATCGCGTAGACCTTGGGGTCGCGCTCCGCGGCGTCGCAGATCCACCTGCCGAAGATCTGCGTGTAGGTGGGAGAGGACTTCTTCCCCGAGGGGACGATCCCGACGGCGGGGTCGAAGGGCGAGACGCCGGTAGTGAGG